>ERZ761609.17-NODE-17-length-260229-cov-72.981259_pt1 | contig 260229 bp, 187 predicted proteins | sample MGYA00511163_ERZ761609 | MGnify/ENA primary metagenome ERZ761609 (study PRJEB28899, sample SAMN02445070) | bioreactor sludge metagenome | biome: EBPR sludge | place: Australia: Brisbane, Thorneside Wastewater Treatment Plant | collected 2011-12-16 ... | reverse complement strand
GACCGATGCGGCGGGTTGCCAGGCCAATACTTCCGTGACATTAACGCAGCCGGCAGCTTTGGTTTTGGTCTGCGCTCAACAAAATCCGGTCTCCACCATTGGAGGTTCCAACGGCTCGGCGACGGTGCAGATTTCGGGCGGAACGGCGGCTTATACCATCGCCTGGAGCGGTGCGGCAAGCGGCTCGCAGAATTTGGCGGCAGCCGGAACAGCGACGATAACCGGCTTGTTAGCAGGCACTTACAACGTGACCGTGACGGACGCGAACGGCTGCGAGCAAACCTGTTCCTTCACCATCACGCAACCTGTGTGCAACCTCACGCTGAGCGCAACCGGTACCAACCCGCTTTGCAATGGCGCGGCGACGGGCAGTATCGCGCTGACGGTCAATGGCGCAAATGGAACGCCGAGTTTTGACTGGAGCGTCAACACATTGGACGGCATCCAAAATCCGAACGGTTTGACGGCGGGCACTTATTCCGTCACCGTGACCGATGCGGCGGGTTGCCAGGCCAATACTTCCGTGACATTAACGCAGCCGGCAATACTCGCATTCACCGCTTCGGGCGCCGGAGCAACTTGTCTCGGCACACAAAGCGGCAGCATTACCATAGAGAGCATACAAGGCGGAACAGCACCCTTTGAAGTATGGATAAACGGCTCATTTACAGCCGATGTAGATACTTTGCCATTTGCGCTGCCCGGCTTTGCACAAGGCAATTACACCGTAGCCATTCGCGATGCCAACCAATGCGAAATCGGCTCAACGGTGAATGTACCGCAGCCGCAGGTTTACACGCTCGATTTGGGGCTAAGCCAGACCATACGTTTGGGCGACAGCCTGCAACTGAACCCAATGGCCAATTTCGTCATTGACTCCGTTCTTTGGACGCCACTCGCCGGGGTCTTGAATCCCGACCTTCCAAATACATTTGTCCGCCCCTCCATTCCCACTACTTACCGGCTTATCGCCTTTGACAGCAATGGATGCAGCGCCGCCGACTCCATATTGGTGTTGGTAGATAGGAATTCCCGCATTTTTGTACCGAACGCATTTAGTCCCAACGATGATAACATCAATGACCGCCTGACCGTGTTTTCGGATGCCGGGGTGTCAACGGTGCTATCGTATCAGATTTTCGACCGCTGGGGCAATCAACTGTTTTCAGGCGGCCCCTTCCCGCCCAACGATCCGCAATTCGGCTGGGATGGCTCCTTCAAAGGCAGACCGATGGATGCCGGAGTGTATGTATTTTGGGTAGAGTTGGAGTTCTTCGATGGGCGACGCGAGGTCATGTCGGGAGAAGTGACCTTGATGAGATAGGCAAAAAAAGAGTGAATTGTGGGGAAGAGTTTTACTTTTGCCGTCGCAACAGTAAAACTTTTCCTTTTCAAAACAAAATCACATTGTAACCATGAAAAAAACAATCTCAACACTACACTACCTCGTATTTACAGGAGTAACGGCCTTGCTACTCTCCGGTTGTGTTTCTATGTCCACCATGCAAACCGGCCGTACTGTCGGCCAGGGCAATTCTGAGGTCAACGTTGGCGGCAGCGGCGTGAAGTATGCCTTTGTATTGGGCATTGAGGAGCTTGACACGGCCTCCGTTTCTGCTCCGATGCTCGAAGCAGATTTTCGCTATGGCGTGACTGATAAACTGGATATTGGCGGCAAAGTATCCTTGCTGGGCACCTCCGGCCTCTATGGAAAATATCAGTTTTTGGGCGACCGCGAATCTGTACTCGCCGGTAGCGTAGGCGCAGGTTTCAGCTACCTGCAACTCGGCGCAGAATCTGGAATTGACGAAACTTCTTTTTCGATCTTTGACTTCACTGTACCTGTTTACTTTTCCGTACACCCTGTCAAGTGGATAGGCATTTATGCTACTCCGCGCTACACCTTGCGTTTGGTAGGCGGCGCCAGCCACTGGTTTGGCGGCACGGGTGGTATTCGCCTCGGCAACCGCTTTGGCGGCTTTGCCGAATACTCATTGTTCACCAGCAGCAGTGCTACTACCAATTTGAGCCAGGTCGCTTTCGGCCTCTCATTTGGCATCGGCGGCAAATAATCACATAGTTTTACGCTGTTGCAAAACAGGCTGCTTTCCTCCCTTTTTCAGGGCATGCGGGAGGCAGCCTGTTTTTTTATGCCCCTTTTGGAATATACATCACAAAAAGACTCCGGCCCGCTGCGTTATTTCGCCCTGTTTTAATTACCAACCATGATTTCCAAACGCATTCTCGTCGTGGGCCTGTTGATGGCTAATTGCTACTTATCCACGGCACAAAGCGACTCTTCCCGTCAGATCAAATGGCTCCAACCCAAGCCCGGCGCAGCGCTGAAGGCATCGGCCATGCTGCAATTGTGTAGTATCTACACCCTGGGGCAAGAGGTGTATGACGCCACTACCCTCTCCTATCGCCCGGTGGACAACCGCCTGAACGTTTATTTCCGGCGTGCGCGGTTGCTCATGCGCGGCGAGCCTTATCAGGGATTTAAATATTATTTAGCCATGCACTTCGATCAGGCCGGCCACGACTTATTGTCCGCCACGCAAGGTCCTACCAATAACGCGGAACCCTCGGTCGGTATCTGGGATGCGTTCATTCAATGGCAATTGCCCCTTGGCCAAGACTATCTGCACCTCACGGCCGGCTGGTTCAGGCCGCAGTTTCAACGAGAATCCATCACTGCCGCATGGAGCGTTTCGTCTTTTGAAAAATCTATGTCTCAGAGTTATGTGCGTACCCATCTTGTCGGACGAGGATCTGGGCGAGCGGCAGGCATCAACCTGGGCGGTATGATCAAAAAGGAAAAACTGTCGCTGCTCTACAATGCGGGGATTTTCAACCCCTTGCTCACCGGCTTGAACGGAAACTCAGTAGGCATTCAATACTCGCCCTTGCTCGCCGGCAGACTTTCATTGGCATTGGGCGACCCCGAAATGGAACAGTACGGCATCGCTTACGGCACCAATTTTTTCAACGAAAGAAAAGGTATTTCCATAGACCTCAACATCGCGAGACAAGGTAAAACCGACCAGTTTCAAAACGCTGTCGCCTGGGGGCCGGGGCTGATGCTGAACTACGGCAGGTGGAATGTGGACGGTGAGTGGATGTTTCTGCAACGCCAAGGTCTGCGCGGAGAGGCTAATATTTTTACCGCCCGCTCCGGCACAGGGCATATTCGCGCCGGGTACAACATTACGGTGGGCAAATTTATGCTCCAGCCCTCCGCCATGCTCATGCGTTTTGAAGGTGCTATGGATGCCGCCGGCCAAGCAGACGCCCGCGTGCTGAAACTCTCTTCCGGGCGTGAACAAACCATTGATTTGGGTCTGAATTACTACCTCCGCAAGCGCGATATGGTGATACAACTGCACTACACACTGCACAGCGGCGATGCCGGGACTGCGGGCGACGGCTCTACCGTCAACGCCTATTTTGCTCAAAATACGGTGGGCGCCATCCGTCGCGGCAACTGGATTGGGTTGGGTATGAATGCCATTTTTTGATCCAATACCGGCAGATTACCGGACGATGAAAAATCCGACAGCTCTCTCTCTAACTACCTTATAAACAACCCATTGCCTCACTTAGGCTCCTCACCAGGGAGACGGACTTTCAACAGACCGGAAATTTTGGTATCCTGTTGATTGAGTACCACCACACTCCATTCCGTGCCCCGGGCTATGTGGCGATCTGTGACGGTGAACTCTAATTTTTCACCGCTTTTGCCTTCTTTGCGCAAATAGTAGTTCATCTGGCCGGGTCCGTACAGTAGCAATGCCGCGGGCGAATCGGCCGGCAACCATTCTGCTTCGGCAGTGATAACTCCAGGCTCCGTAAGTATAAAATCAATGTCGGCGCGTTCCAGACAACCTAAAGAAAAAGCAGTCTGCATCTCCCTTTCTGAAGGGGCAGACCTTTGATAAGGAACAAATGCCATCAACAGTAAAATAAAAGCAGGGATGCCCGAAACAAGCCCCCAAGATCCCAAGAATGAATGGATGCGCAGTTTCATGGTTCGGATTTTTGGTCTCTTACCGGAATATTCCCGGCAGGCTCAAGTTGCGCACTTTCAACAGAAAAATCAATGATTTTTGTCAGATCGGGGTATTGAGTTCCTGCTTTAACTGTGCCAATACATTACGGGAAACGACGTGGGCGCCTTCAAAAACGTGGTATCGCAGTTGCCAGTGCATACCGTCCAACATGCCTCGCCAAGCCGCCAGTCGCTCTCCGTTGAGGTACTCGTCTGCATCGCCATACACCGCATGAATGGGAAAGCTGTTCAGATACTTATGATGTGTGGCATAAGGCAGATCGTCGGGAATGGAACCAGCATACAGAACGAGACCGGCCAACGGCGGTTGTCGGCGCAATACCCAGCGCATGAGGGTGGCGCAGCCTTGTGAAAATCCCAGCAAAATGAAACGGCAATCGGCGGGTAAGTCTTTTTTCAACAGATCGTATAAGCCATCTAAGTAGGTCATATTGTCTTCAATATCAGCCAGTCGCTGCTCTTTTGTCATCCAGGAGGCACCCACGCGGATTCCCTCCTGATCTGTGTAAAAACGAGAAAGCGCTTCGGGGGCTGCCACACAGGTATGCTCATCGGCTACTGCATCAAACCGGCGGAGGAAATACTTAGCCAATTGCCCGTAGCCATGCAAGATTACCCAGCACTCGGAGCTGTGTGGGCCGGGTTGGCCCAACGAGTAGAAATGAGCCGTGCGCGGTACGCTGAAATGGTGTGCGTGCATGTTGGTTGGTGCAGTGTGGCAGGATAGTGAAGGGGCGACTCCGCCGAGGCCATAGCCCCGTAGTCACCCCTTCACTGCACATAGATTTTACCTATTGTCTCGACCTAAAATATCTTTTTTACGCCCATCCAGCACGGGGAAGGGGCGCGGGGCTTCATCCTGAGTTTGAGTAAATACATTTTCGATGTAGTGCCAAAAGCCGGTTTTTTCCAACTTGTAGCCCTCGTAGCTTCCATCGGGATAGTTGTTCGGGCCTTCTCCATCTTCGCCCGGCATAGTGATGAGGTGATCGTAAATGATGATGCCCAGTGCGGGGTCGTAATTGAAGCGCACACTGGCCGCCGCCGAATACTCAATGACCCGGCGTTTGCGAAAACTGACCTCGCCTTTTTTGTTTTCATGCCGAAACACCGGCGCGCCGAAAACGGGTTGGCCATTCTTGAAAGTAAGCACATCCAGCACTTTTCGTTTGCGGAAAAACTCATTACCGTCAAAGCCGAACAGGAGGTAATAGCGTCCGGTTTTTGCGTCGGTTTGTTGTATATTGTAATAAACTACGCCATACCATTGCTCCGGCGTGAGTTCCAATTGTTCCAGATTGCCTTTAATTTCAAAAGAGCGATCTTTCAGCGGGTACAACTTCAAGTCCTTGGTATTCATTTGAATAGCGCCATAATAGCGATACTCGTCTTTGTCCACATACAGTTGCCAGGTAAAAACCCGGAACGAGCTGTCGGGCGGATACATGATGGAAACCGACTTGAGGCGCTCGAAGGGAAAACGGAAAGAATTGGGGGTTTTTAATGCGCTGACCAACATAGGAATCAACTTATGGCAGGCAGAATAGCGATGTTCCGGCAGCGAGTCGTTGACAATGACGTAGGCCAACAGCGCCAGGGTGTCTTCCTGTCCATCAAAATGGGCAAGTTCTTCCGCAGAGAAATGCTTTTTCCAAAGCGTATCCTGCTGCTGGGCAGACACAAAGGAAACTGCGAAAAGCATTGTAAAAATGAGCGTCCAACTTTTCATAGTCCGTTAAATTTTTTGAACGCACATCCAACGAAACGGGCCCCGTGGAAATTGTCTGCGTTATTTCACCACTACTTTCTGAACGGCTACCGGCGTATTTTTTTCATACACCACCGCCGCATACATCCCCGGCGGCAAGCCCGAAACATCCAATGCACCATTGCTGAACGCCCGCCTGCGAATGGCCGTGCGCCCCGTGAAATGATACACCGCAATGCTCAATTGATCTGCATCGGCTGCGCCCGACACATACAGTACGGTGTCTGCCGGATTGGGGTACAATTGAATGTGATGAACCGGCTCCTGCTCACTTGTTGAAGTGGTCGTCACGTCGGCAAAGAGCCATTGGTAGGCCGCCGGAAACTCGCGCGCCCAGTACCACTCGCTGTGCTGGCCGTCGCTGTGCGTTACTTTGCGCAGTTCCGACTCACTGAAACCCGCCTGCCGGAGCGTATCGTACATGGCGTTGATGTCTGCCACTACCGATCCGCTGCCTTCCAACTGGCCGGCCAACAGGTAAATCCGCATATCCGCCTGCCGCCCCGTACTCGAAACCTGGCTGTAGCATTGCGTTGAAAACCAGTAAGATGGAGAAAAAATGCCCACTTTGCCAAACACATCCTGCCGATCAATACCGCCATAATGGGAGATCAGCCCGCCGAGGCTCGACCCCATGATGCCCGTGTATTGTCGCTGCGGGCGGGTGCGGTAAACGGAGTCAATGTGCGGCTTGAGGGTTTCTACAATAAAATCAATGTATTCATCGCCCTGGCCGCCGCCATATTGAGGATTCACCCAGGGCGAGTACTCATTGATGCGGCTGGCCCCGCCGTTGTCTATGCCCACCACAATGATGCCGTCATCGCCGTTTTGAAACAAAGTATTGAGCGACTCATCCACCCGCCACTCCCCGGAAAAACTGGTGTTTTGGTCAAAGAGATTTTGCCCGTCCTGCATGTACAGCACCGGGTAGTGTTTGGCGCTCGTGTTGTAATCGGGCGGCACATAAATCCAGATTCTGCGGCTGCGATTGAGTTGCGGCATGAAAAAGTTGGTACTCATAATGGACACATTGGGCGCCGCCGTACCCGTACTGCCGCTCAGACCTTCCCAGCCGGCGATGCTCAGCGCAAGCGTTTGCGCCCCGCCCGTGTAGTTGTAGCTGCGGTTGGGAATGAACCCTCCCGATGCGTTGCCCTCCACGGTGGGCCAGCTACCCCGCGTGAATTTGAATTGTATGCTCTGCGGCGCAATGTTGAGCGTGATGCTGTACTGGCCTTGTTGATTGAGTATCAGCTTGTGAGCGGCGCTGCCGGGGTTCCAGTTATTGAAATTGCCGGCAATGTAAATATCGCTGCCGGGCGGCGTGTTGGCAGGTATAGACCCCAGAACAATAGTGAGTTGGGCGTGCAGCGCAACTGAAAAGACGAGCAGAAGGAGGAGAAAAACAGGTTTCATCGCCATCCGATTAAGTGTAGATTTCATTGTTTTTTTTGTTGTAATGTTACTATTCGGCCGGTCCCCCAAAGCTACGAGCTATGACCACGCCCCAGGCGTGGTATGAGTTTGTTTATTCGATGGAAAATCAGATTTTCCATTTGGGGAAATTTCAAAATCTCATCTTGAAAAAGGCCCTTTTTCATTTTGGGAGATCAAACTCGTGACTCGAAGCTCGCAGCTTTTTGCAGGGCGACTGTATAGTTGCGTTGTAATTAAATAGCAGACAAGAGCGCGCCACGCGCCTCTCCAAAACCCACCCGAACGCCATTCCGCTCGCCCCAGCCGCGCAGGATGACCTCGTCGCCGTCGTTCAGAAAAGTACGGGTGGAGCCGTCGGGCAGGGCAATGGGCCGGGTGCCTTTCCACGACAGTTCCAGCATGGAGCCGTAACTGCCCGCATCGGGGCCGCTGATGGTGCCCGACGCGCACATATCGCCCACCTGAATGTTGCAGCCGTTGACGGTGTGGTGCGCCAGTTGCTGTGCCATGTTCCAGTACATGTATTTAAAATTGGACAGACACACGCGGGCCGCTTCGCCTTTTTCAGGCCGAATCCACACCTCCAGATGCAGATCGAAATTGCCGGGGCCTTCGGTCTGCAAATACGGCAGCACTTCCGGTTCCTGTTTCGGGCCGGCCACCCTGAACGGCTCCAGGGCCTCCAGCATGACCACCCAGGGCGATACGGTAGAGCCGAAGTTTTTGCCCAAAAACGGCCCCAGCGGCACATACTCCCATTGCTGAATATCGCGGGCCGACCAGTCGTTGAACAGCATCAGACCAAAAATGTAATCCTCTGCATCGGCCACCGGCACCGACTCGCCCAACTGAGTATTTTTGCCCACCACAAAGGCCATTTCCAACTCAAAATCCATGCGGGCGCTGGGGCCGAAAACGGGCACATCGGCGCCGACGGGCAAAGTCTGACCTTTGGGACGGCGTATAGGCGTGCCCGAAACGACTATGCTGGAAGCCCGCCCGTGATATCCTACGGGAAGGTGCCGCCAGTTGGGCAACAGCGGGTTTTGAGGGTCGCGGAACATGGCGCCCACATTGGAGGCGTGTTCTATGCTGGAGTAAAAATCTGTGTAATCGCCTACGCGGAGGGGCATCAACATTTCTACTTCAGTCTGCGGAAAAAGAAAAAAATGGGCCAATTCGCTGGCATCCCATTCATCAAAGTCGGAATCCAACAACTGAGATATCCGGTTGCGCAGGGCGCTGGTTTTGGCTTTGCCCAAGGCAATCAGATCGTTGAGTACGGGTTGTGAAAACACAGCTCTTGGTATGTCCAAGTCGTCAAAAAAACCGTGTTCGGCCAGTACCCGAAGATCGGCGATCTGCTCTCCGATGGCTACCACCACGCCGGGTGCATCGCCTGATTTGCGCCGGGCTATGCCGAAAGGGAGGTTTTGAATAGGAAAATCACTGCCGGAGGGTACATCCACCCAGGAACGAAGCGAAGGGTCGTTGGCTCTGATCGTCATTTTTATTGTTTGTTTAAAGTGTATTCTAATTCCTCATCAACAAACGCCGCTGCAAGATCGCGCCGCCGCCGATGATTTCCAAAACATAGGCCCCGGCCGGCAAGGATTCCAACTGCAATGCCTCTGTACCGCTGCGCTGCCCGGAACACCTGTGCATAAGCGCCAACTGCCCGCCGAGGCTGCGCACCCTGATGAGTTCGATGCCCACCGGCGACTCGTACTCCACATATACCAACCCTTTGCCTGGATTGGGATACACCCGCAGCGCCGCTCCCGGCTCAGGCTCTGCCGTATGCACCAAAATAGCGCCGGCAGTACCGATACATCCGGCAGCATCCGTCACGGTGAGAAAGTAACCGCCCGCCGGCAATTGATGAAGCGAGGAGGTCGTATCGCCGGTACTCCAAAAGTAAGTAAACGGAGCAGTACCGCCGGCAACAATGGCCGTTACGGCGCCGTTGCCCCCTGTGCTGTCGGGCGGCGTGGCGTTGATTCCCACCGAAATACCCGGCGACGTAGTGATATGAAACGGTCCAAGAACCAATTCGCAATCCACTGCATCTGTGACGGTAACGTAATACTCGCCCGGCGCAAGGCCTCCGATGGAATCCCCGGATGAGCCGTTGCTCCAATCGAAACGGTACGGCGGCGCTCCGCCTTCTACGCCTACCCGAACAAAACCCGTGCCCGAACAAAGCGGCCCGGAAATGGCAAATGCCGTGTCCACTTCCACCAATGGCTCATACATCTGCGAGACCGGCTGCTGTGGCAAAACGGCCGTACAACCATTGGCATCCGTAGCCAGGCCGCTGTATATGCCAGGCCCTACGCCCCTGAGGTCTTCCTCTGTACCGACAAGGTTGCCTGCCTCGTCCGTCCAGCGATAAACATAAGGCGGCGTTCCTCCAAAAGTACCCGCCATCACCGCGCCGTTGTTGCTGCCTGCACAAAGCTCGTCTATGATGACGGTGCGAACGTAGGAAAGCGGCGCGGGGGAGGTAATGCTCAGCGGCCCGGCCACTTTGGTGCAACCCGTCTGCAGGTCGGTGACGGTGACGCGATAATTGCTACCCGGATTCAGCCCGGAAATCTCGGCGCTGTCGGCGGTAGTGGTAATGATCTGGTTGTTGCTGAAATGATAGCGGTACATAGAACTGCCGCCCGAAATGCGCACTTTGAGCCGCCCGTTCTGCGCTCCAAAACAAGTGAGGGGCGTTGCCGCAAACGAAACCAAAGCGAGCGGCTGAATTTGCTCGCGCACCTTGATGGCGGTAATTACTTTGGAACAATTATTGGCATCGGTGACGGTGAGGGCGTAGTCTCCCGGCGCGGCGTTCATGATGATGGCCGTGGTGTCGCCATTGCTCCACACATAGCGGTAAGGTTGAATGCCGCCTGTGACCGTTGCCTGCAAGCGCGTAACGATGAGCGACTGACAATCACCACTTTGTGTCAATGCGATTTGCACATTCAAAGGCGGCGGCGCGGGCAGTACGATGGTAGTATCCACCGGACAACCTCTGGCGTCGGTGGCCTGCAAAAAATAGCTGCCCGTAGGAATGTCGTACAAACTGGGGTTGCTGTACGGCGCCGTTCCGCCATCAATAACAACCTCTATATAGCCGCTCGAATCATCGTGACACAGCACCGTACCCATTCCGATAACGGTCATTTCCAAAGGCTCCGGATTGGGCAGTTCTATAAGGGGCGAAACGTAACGGCATCCTAAGGCATCGGTGATGGTCAGCGCATAATCGCCTGCCGGCACTCCTATGAGGTCTTCATCATGGCTGCCGTTGCTCCAAAGGAAGTTGTAGGGCTGCTGCCCGGCCTGCGTCAGGGTCACATCTATAACCCCGTCCAAGCCGTTGAAACAAGCCGGAGGTAGTATATTTTTCTGAACATCAAATACTTGCACTGCCGTCAGCACAATGCTGGTATCGTAAGAACAGCCCCTGCCATCAAGGATATTGACCTGATAATTACCCACGCCCAACTGCGCTCTGTTCGGGCTTTGACTGCCGCTATCTTGCCAAACAAACGAAAACGGCCCGGTTCCCGAAGGCGTCAATGAGATGCTGCCGTTGGTCTGCCCGACACAAGACGGCGCCGTCGTTGCTATCCCCAATTGTAGCTGCGACAGGGAGTTCAGCTCAAAATGGCGCACAATAGCCGGGCATTGCCGGGCATCGGTCATGGTAACGGAATAGCTGCCGGGTTCCAAACCGGAAATCTGCGGAGTGAACATTCCGTTGCTCCAAATATAGGTGTAAGGCTCCGTTCCGCCGCTGCCCGATACCGAGATAAGGCCATCGTTGCTGCCCCGGCACTCCGGTTGCACCACGCCCAATGTACTGAGCGCGAGCGGCGCGGGTTCGGGCAGAAAAATGTTTCTCAACTGTTGGCAGCCGTTCAGATCGGTGACGGTCACGCGATGGAAACCGGAAGGCGTTTGGAACAAAACCGGCGAGGATGCCCCATTTGGCCAGGCATAATGATATGGCCCGGTTCCGCCGGTTCCGCTTACGCGAATGAGGCCGTTGTTGTACCCGAAACAGGACGGGCTTTGCAGCGAATCTATCTGCACTTGCAAGGGGGCGGGCGCGGCTAAGGTATAAGTTTGTACCGCCACACAGCCCCGCGAGTCCGTCACAGTTACGGTATAAACGCCGGCAGCCAATCCCGTTGCGTCGCGGCTGTTGGCGCCGTGGCTCCAGGCATATTGATAGCCGGGGCTGCCTCCAAAAACGGAAAGGCGTATGGCGCCGTTGCTGCTGTTGTGGCAAGACGGCATCTGGAATTGAGGTATGATTTTGATGGAATCGGGTTCGGGAACGAAGAGGTCGTTCAAAACCGTCTGGCAATTTCCGGAGGTGATGGTGACGGAGTACATTCCGCCTGAAAGCCCTGAAATGCAAGCACTTGTAGCGCCGCCTTCCCACAAATACTGCGGAGCGTCGCCGCTCACATTCAGACAAATTGCCCCGTTGTTCGCGCCCCGGCAAGTCACCGGGGTGATCGTCGGAGGCAACACCACCGCGTCGGGGCCGTTGACAAACACCTGCCGCAGGATGAAGGGGCAGGGCGGGTTGGAACCATCCGTCACCGTCACCCGATAAACGCCTTGCGGCAAACCGGTAATGGTATAAGCGCCGGGAATCCCGTTTGCGCTGCCCGTCACGCCGTTGGTGCTGCTCCATTGGTAGCTGAAGGGCGGCAAACCGTTGAGTGGTTGTAAAAATATTTGCCCGTCGGCGCCGCCGCAACTGCTCACATGCGTCACGGCGCGTTGTAGCGAGTCAATGCTGTTGGTGGTTCTTACCAATACCTGATCGCTGACCGAGCAGCCCGCCGCGTCGGTCACGGTGATTCCGTAAGCGTCCAAAGCGCCCGGTACAGCCCCCGCCGCCACGGTGATGTTGGGGGTTTGATTGCCGTTTTGCCACAAAAAGCTGTACCCGCCGGCGCCGCCCGCAGCGGTAGCCGTCACCAACTGAATGCCGTCTTTACAAAGAGAAAAAGAGTCGGCGGGGCTGAAACTCAAAGACGGCACAGGCCGCATCATTACATCAAAATAGCCCTCGTCGGAGCAGCCGCCCTGAGCTGTGGCGAGAAAATAAATCCGTTGATTTTGAACAGGTTGTATCATTAAAGACGCCAATTGGTTGGAAACTGTGGCGGGTGTTCCCGAATGATACGTCACAGCGGCGCCGGTAAGTCGGAGGTCATTGACGGGCACCTCGGTCAGGTTCAGGGTTTGACCGGGACATATCTCAACCGGGGCATTGGGCGCTATGTCGGGCACGGGATAAACCACCACCGCTACCTGCCTGCGAACGACCGAGAGACAGGGCGGCGCAAATTCTTCCACATAGAAATAATGCGTCACCGGCGCGGGGGAATTATTGGGCGGCACAGCCACCGAGATGCAAGTGCCGAACTCAATAAAGTCATCATAACCTACGGGCGATGCATACCACAACAGGATGCCGCCGTAAGCGCCCTGTGCACACAATTGCACGGGTTGGCCCGAACAGATTTCTACGTTTTGCGCCGTCGGTGCGGGCAGGTCGTTGTCGTCGGCCAGGCCGTTGCAGTTGTCGTCAATGTTGTTGCAGGGTATTTCCGGTCTGCCGGGATTTATCATCCCGCCTGTAGCGGGGTCGTCGTTGCAGTCGCCACCTTGTAAAACAAAGCCCGGCGGAGGGGTAGGATTACAACTTTGCACTGCGGCATTGCTGCGCCCATAGCCGTCGCCGTCGCCGTCGGGGTAATATACAAAGGAACCCGAGCCGAGGTCTTCCGAGCCGTGAAACACGATTTGATCCAAAGCAATATCGCCCAGCGAACCGTTGCCGCCGGTGGCTATGAAGCGGAATTTGAGCACCGCCCCTTCCGGGTAAGTCCCCAGCCCGATGTATGCTTTTTTCCAACCATTACCCTGACTGCCAGTGCGTTGCCACAGCGTGTTCCATGAAAAGCCGCCATCGCTCGACACTTGCAATTGCAGGGTATTGATGTTGACGCCCCACATGTGATAGGCAAAAGACAGATGGCAGGTATCTGTATTGAACTTGCGGAGCCGAACGCAATTGGATTCCAGAATGGCGCGCTTGCCATTGGTGCATAACACCCCCGATGTTTCGATGTAAACGTACCTGCCTGCGTCGTTGAAACCTGCAAGCGGGCCGGTATTGGGCGTCGGCGTTGCTCCTTGATACACTAACCAGTCGAAGTCGTCGCTACCGGCATTGCGCCAAAAACCGTTTATGTTGCACACTGCTCCACAATTAGGAAAACAAGGCGTCGCCGCGTCGAATGTTTCAACGATGGTGGTAGGAGGCGGTTGGCAACCGGTTCGTACTCTGATGGGGCAGCCGTTGCCCGAAAATCCACCGCCAACGCAAAACCTGCGGATGTAAATATCGTACTCCGTGTCAGGGAGGAGGTCCATCAGCGGGTAAGGCGGACAGATGATGACGGCCTCCGTTTGGCCTTCTCCGCCATCGGCGCCCGTACCCGGCACAAATCCCGGCGCTCCATATTCGATGATGAAATTATTGCAATCTCCAACGGGCGACCAATCCAGCACTACGGTTGTGGAGTCCACGCTCAATACCTGTTTTTGTTGAATAGGCAGGCAGGAAACCGGCTCAAAAACCAACTCCACATACTGCAAAGAGCCTACGTCGTTGGGCACATCGTCGCAGATGCGCAAGAGCCAGGTACCATTGGGCGCGGTGATGCTGTCGTTGAAGCCCAACAGGCTTTGAATGGGAAGATAGGCTTGGTCTGTATATGGAGGCGCTCCTGCAGAAATGGGCGTACAAGCGCCGGCGCTGAACGTGGCAAATTGCATACACGACACATCCACGGGGTTGCCTATGTGATCGCCGCTGCCGCCCTGATTGGCGATGAGCAACACTTCGCGGCCTCCGGGAGAAACCAACGACAAATTCATGTCGCTCATCCAGGTATGCTCCAGAATGATGCGCACTTCTTTGAGATATACGTCAATGCCGAGCGCGGTGCCTGGTTGGCCGACGACCTGAATGCCTATCTCATCGGGTTGGTAAATGTTGGGGTTGTTTTCGGGGCAGTTATTGTCGGAAAGTAAAATTTGCAGGCCGCAATTGGACGGATTGGAAACGGAAACAGGCTGCCCTTGTGCCACATACACAAAACACAAACAACAGAAAATCAATGATATCAGGTGTGTAAATTTTCTCATCGTCAAAGTGTTTTCTCAGGTTTTTGGGTATATCTCATTCAACATGTCAGTCCCCGGATGCCCCCGAGGCAAAGGCTTTTCGTCTGGCAAAGATAGCAACCTGCCTCAAACGAAGTACCATCTTAACGTTCGTTTTACTGCACGCTCACCCCTTTGCCAAGGCTCTGTCCCGTTTCCGCACCGCTTTAGTAATGCCCCAAAACAGCAGCGCGCAGATCACCATCGAAGTGGCTACCACCCAGCCGAGTAAGGGGTAGTTTTCCAGCATCCCGCTCTCCGTCTGATGTATAATCAGCCCGGCGGTGGCAGAGGCAATACCGCCCGATATTTGCGCCACCGATGAGTTGACCCCCATAAATGCGCCTCTGTCGGCAGTCGTCGGCACAGAGGTAACAAGCGTAGATGACGAAATCATACGCGCCGTTATTCCCACAAACAAAACAGCATTGAGCACAATGAGCGCCCACAACGGCGTGATTCCCAGGTGGGTATAAACAAGCACCAGCACTATACTCAAAATGGTGCCCGCCAGAAAAAGCGGCATGGGGCTGTAGCGATCTGTGAGCTTGCCGATCAGCGGCCCGGCGATCATGGAAACAACGCCGGTGGCGAGGTAGATAACAGGAAGGTCGTCCATGCCGATGCCGAGGTTATTGACGGCAAAGGCCGCTCCGAAGGGCATGAGCATAAAACCGCCGGTGGCCAGCAAGGTGGTAGCAGCAAATGCCCTGAGATAGAAGGGTTTGGATACAGTGGCCAACAGGTGCCCGGCAGCCGACTGCTTTTTTTGCAAAGCCAAGTGCGCGTTGACGGGCCTCATGCGCATGGCGATGACGAACCACAAAGGCGTAGCCACCACTACAATCATCAAAAACGGCGCGTGCCAGTCCCAAATATTCGACAAGTACAAGCCCACCGGCAGCCCCAATACCTGGCTGACGGCGAAGGCCATTTGTACAAATCCCATCACGCGGCCACGCTGCTGCACCTCAAACAAATCGGTGATGATGGCAAAACTGACAGACCCGATAACGCCGCCAAACAAGCCCGTGACGATGCGCGCACCCAACAAAAACGGATAGTTGGGGGCCAAACCGCACAGCAGGGTACCGATGAGAAAACCAGCCATAAAAAACAAAAGCAGCCTTTTGCGGTCAAATTTGTCGGCAAAACCGGCCGCCAGCAATCCCGATGCTCCCGCGCTGAACGCATACGCCGAAACGACGAGGCCAAACTGGGTCGGATTAATCTTCAGGCTGGGCATCAACTGAGCGCTCAGCGGCGACATCACCATGAAATCCAGCACAATAGCAAATTGTAACAGCGCCAGCGTACCAATGATGAATATCTGGTAAGAGGTGAAACGGGTATCTTGTGTCATAAAAAATCGGGTGCTCTGAATGTTGGAATATGATACGTTCGGGGCCGGAAATCGGTTCTTCGCTCTATGTCATCGCCATCTCCTCCGCCTTCCACTCCTCCATATTTCGGGTCGTGCTGCTGAAATTCACGCCGATGCCCACCACCGGTTTGCCCAGATTCCAGAAGGCCTGATGGTAGCGCTTCTTTCGGATTTGCTCTAAGGCTGCCTCCGCGCTTTGGTCGAGCTTGAACTCCAGCACATACACTTTGGAAGAAGTTTCCACCACTGCATCGGCGCGGCCCTCGATGGTACAAACCTCGCTGCGAACGCGCAACCCCATGTAACTGAACAACAAATGCAAAGAGGCGTGGTAAAATCGTTCCGGCGTTTTTTCGTACAGTTGGTAAGGCAGCCCGCTGAACATGCCGGTCAAAATGCGCATCACCTGCTCCAGATCGCCGCTTTCAAAGGCACGCTCCAAACGCAAAGCTACTACCAAGCCGGAACCTTTGGGCACGCCGCCGAAGGCATCTAAAAGGTAGGCCAGCATAGAGTTTTCGACTTCGTAGTTGGGGTAGCCGAGTTGATAAATGCCGGCCTCGTCGCGGTCAATGATCGTCAGGTAGCCGGTTTGGTAGAGGAGGCCGTAGGGGCGCAGGTCTTCCAGATCGAAGCTGTCGAACTCCAACTGCGATTGCTCGGTGAGTTTGAAATCGTACAGCCCCTGTTGTTTAAGCAGGTTGATGAGAAAGGTAGGCGTGCCGGTAGCAAACCAGAAGTTTTCAAATTTATTTTGAGAAAAAAAAGAGTGGCAGGAAACCGGGTTGTACACCGAATCTGCACATTCCTCAAACCGGTAACCATTGTACCAGTACTTCATTTTGGCCAACAATTCTTCCCGGCTGAGGCGCATCTGTTCTGCGGCGGCAGTGATTTCTTCTGCAAAATTTCCCTCCAATTCCTGTTGCGTGTAGCCCAGCATATTGGCGAAAGCCGGGTGCAGGCTGATGTCTTGCAGATTGTTGAGGCCGGAGAAAATGCCCACTTTGGAAAATTTGCTGACGCCGGTGAGGAAGACAAATTCTACGAGTGCATCCTTGTCTTTCAAAACGGTGTAAAACTCCTTTAAAATTTCTCGGTTTTGGTAAGCTGTTTCTATTTCCTTGCCAAGATAATGAATGATGGGCGCGTCGTATTCGTCTATGAGGATGACGGCTTTGGCTTCTCGGGCAGTGAGTTCAATCAACTCTTCAAACATAGGCCCGATGCCGACTTTGGAGAGCGTAAACCCCATTTTTTGGGCCTGTGTGCGAAGTTCCTGCTCCAATGCCGCCGGCAGCCCCAGCGTGTAGTGTCCTATGGAGGTAAAAGAAATGCGAATGACCGGATGACGCTTGTTCCAATCCCATTTATCTTCTATCCACAAGCCTTTGAACAGCTCCCGGCTGCCGGAATACAACTCCTGCAAAGTGGCAATGGTGATGGATTTGCCGAAACGGCGCGGGCGGGAGAGGAAGAAAAATTTACCATTAGTGACAAGCTGATGGATAAAGCGGGTCTTGTCCACATACTTGTAGCCGTCTTCTATGATGGTGCGAAAATCCTGTATGCCGATGGGTAGCTTCTGAAGTGCCATTTACAACAATTTACGGGCGAAGATACTGAAACTCTGCAACAAAACGGCGGCGCTCTACGCAAACACCTCCGCGAACGCAAACGCCGCTCCGTCAAACAGGCCCTTATCGCTCAACTTCAATTCGGGTATGACCAACAAGGCCATGAACGACAGCGTCATAAACGGCGCGGTGAGCCGGCAACCCAACTCCGATTTCACCCAGGCGTCTATTTCGGCGTAAGCCCGGGCGGTTTCGTAGCCGTCGGCCTGGGTCATAATGCCCGCTACCGGCAAGGGCAGCACCATCTCGCGGCCCGCTCCCACTGCCGAAATGCCTCCGGTGGAAGCGATCACGGCATTGACGGCGGCACACAAGGATTCGTCGTCTGTCCCAACGGCGATGATGTTGTGAGAATCATGGCCGACACAGGAGGCAATGGCCCCTTTTTGCAATCCGAAACCGCGAATGAAGGCCACTGCCGGCGGCGCATCCTCGTAGCGATTGACAACGGTGATTTTGAGCAGGTCTTCCTGTGCATAGGCCACAGCCCAGCCCTCTGCCACCGGAATGGGCGCTGTGCCGCTGCGGGTGACGATCTCTCCGTTGACGGCCTCGATGTAGCGAACCTGGTTGCTGAGCGCCTGCAAACGGAAGTCGGCCGGGCGCTTGGGCGAGGTATTGAACCGGTTGATGACGGGCGCCTCAATGCGTTCGATGAGCGAGCGGCCTTCCTCGGCAGTTATTTGCCCTTCGATGTAGGTAGCCAGCACCCGAAACGACTGCAAGTCTTCTACCACGATGAAATCGGCCGGGTCGCCGGGCTGAAGCAGGCCGACGTTGAGGCCGTAGTGCCGCACCGGATTGATGCAGGCCGCCTGCAACACGTCGAACAGGTCGCAGCCTTTTTGCAAGGCCCTGAGCACGAGTAGGTTGATATGCCCCAAAATGAGATCGTCGGGGTGTTTGTCGTCGGAGCAGAAAAAGACCTGACCGGGGAATTGCGGCAGCAGTGGAATGAGCGCTTCGAAGTTTTTGGCGGCGCTGCCCTCGCGAATGATGATGTTGACGCCGAGTTGCGCTTTTTCCAAACCCTCCTCGTAGGTAAAACACTCGTGGTCGGTGCTGATGCCGGCAGCGAAGTAGTTGCGGGCCTGCTCGCCGCGCAGACCGGGCGCATGGCCGTCCACGGGTTTGCCCAAGGCTTTGGCGGCGGCTATTTTGGCCATCACTTCCGGGTCGGAGAAGAGGACGCCGGGGTAGTTCATCATTTCGGAGAGGTAGCGGATTTCGGGCATGGCGAGAAGCCGGGCCACCTCTTCCGCGTTGAGCGATGCCCCGGCGGTTTCAAACGCGGTGGCGGGCACGCAGGAGGGCGCTCCGAAGAAGAATTTGAAGGGCACTTTTTGGCCGTTGTCTATCATGTATTGCACGCCTTCCATGCCGAGCACATTGGCGATTTCGTGCGGATCGGACACGGTGGCCACTGTGCCGTGTACCACTGCCATGCGGGCAAATTCGGAAGGCACCAGCATGGAGCTTTCGATGTGGATGTGCGCGTCCACGAAGCCGGGCATGATCCAGGGCTGCCCTTCGCGGGCCGGGCCGAGGTGCTCAATGTGCGTGATGTGGCCGTTTTCAATGTGGACGGCGCCGAAGCTGCTGCTGCGTTCCTGGATGTGGAGGATGTTGACGGTGAGTGTCATGGTTGTATCGGATTTCTAATTTCGGATTTCTAATTTCGGATTGCGAAGCGGGAAGGTGCGGCATGAAAACGGAGGGAGATTCTTCTTCGTAGCCGCCGGCGTTTTCAGGTGACATCTAACCGCGAGCTTTGGCGAAGCGGGAAGGCGTCGCATGAAAACACAGAGGAGGGTTTCCTTCGTAGCCGCGAGATGACACCTTCCGCCCTCCGGTTGATGCAGCAGGGCGTTAGATGTCACCTCGCTTGTGTTTACATTCATGTCGCCTGATACCGCCGCGGCCAGCCCTCAAGTTCCGGGTTTCGCGTTCAAAGTTCCGCGTTCACTCGCGCCAAGCACCCCGCGCCACAGGCGCGGCCACCGCCTACCGAAAAACCGCCCACCGAAAAACCGCCTACCGAACCCTCGCGCTCAGCGCCGCCTACCGCCCACTGCCCACCGCCTACCGAAAAACTCACACCACCGCCAGTTCCTTCAGCGCCCTCTTAATGCCTTGAACCACAATGCTGAACGCCTCGTCGCGGTCTTGCCACAGCGAGATGGGTTTGGGCCGGGCATTGCGCGGGTCTTTGGGCGAGACTTCCAATTTGGAAAAAGCCATTTCCTTCCAGTCGCAGGGACGCAGCAGCACCGGTATGACGCGGCATTTGCCCTGCTCCTGCCGTTTCATGGCCTCCGCAATTTCCACTTTCCAGATGAAGTCGGAGTCCAACGAATCCGGGCTGACGAGCAACAGCACAATGTCTGCGCTGCGCAGGTTCCGCAGGATGGCCTCGTTCCAGTCCTGACCGGGAATGATCTGCCCGTCCGACCAGGAAATGACCTTGCCCAGACGCCGGAGCGCTCCGAGGTGGATTTCCATCGCCTTGCGCAGTTCCGTATCGTTGTGCGAATAGGAAATGAAAAGAGAGGGCGCGGGCGGCGTAATTTCCACCGCGCGCAGCAACGCCGAAAACTCCGGCATGGGAATGCGGCGGCGCTCTTCGCTCACCACAGCAGAAAAACCAGCCTCCGCATCGCCCACAATGCGCTGTATGGAGGCAAAGTCCTGCCCGTTGAGCGAGAGAAACAACTCGTCTCTTTGCTTGGCCACTTCCCGCAAGGGGATGCCCGAAATGGAGCCGGTAGCCATGCTTCTGAGCAAAGACTCGTTGAAGGTGGCCAATAGCTCGCGGAAAATGTTTTCCCGCCACACCTCGGTCAGTTTTTTCGCCGGCTCAATGCACACCATGAGCTTACCGAGCGCAGAATCTTTTTCATCGGGCAGGCTTTTGATAAAAATGCGAAGCCGCTCGTGCTCCGCGCCCGTATCGTTCAGCGGCGGGCGCACTACAAACAGGACGCCGTACTTCCAGTATTCGCGGGCCTCTACCTGATCGTGTTTGCCAAAATGCAGTACCAAATGCCTCAATATGCGGCGGACATGAAACAGCGGCGCCCGGAACATGTAAAAATTCTCCTGCAAACCCGCCAGCGCAATGGTGAAGAGGTTTTCCATCGGGTGCTCGTCGGGCAGGTATTGGGGCGCTATCCAGTCTTGCGTGTTGTTGCTTTCCCTGAAAATGATTCGCCATTCCTGCATCAGATTCAGCATCTGCGTGGTTTCTGCGGTATCGCTGTTCAGAGCGGGCAGGATGTCTCCAAATCCGAAGCGACCATTTTTCAGGCGCACCCGCTCGTTCAGCACCCGGTACATTTTTTCGGTGAGCCAACCCGGATCAATGTAAATTTTCTGCCGGTCTATATGGGCCATCCAAACCACGACGCCGGTTTGATTTAAAAAATCAGCAAGTTTTTCTATTTCATTATCCGTCAGTTCGGCGCGTACTTTCCGGCAGGCCGCCGTAAAATCGCTGAACGAGAGCCAGGCATTTTCTTTGGCCATGACCGAAAACGGGTTGACCAGTCCCGCCTGAGCAGTTGCCGAGCGTATGTTTCTGATTTGATCTCTGACAGTGACCCATTCTGCCGGCAGGTTGGCGATTTTGGCATTGGCCTCGGCTTTTTTTACCAAAATACGCAGCAGGTCTTCGCGGAAAATATCGAAAGCATAGCGATAACGGCGCTTGTTGTTCTCGTCCGATTGGGCGTAGTAGGCACTGATGGCAGCCGTGAGGTTCACGTTGTATTGCTCCAGAATCTTGCGGTCGTACCAGTGTTCGCGGCCGTCGCTTTTGTCAATTTTATTCTCCAGCAAAACGATGGGCGGCTTGTCTCCGGTGACGTTGCCCGGCGCGTGGAAACGAATGTTGTCTAACCAGTAGTGGTAATGAAAATGTTCGAGCGGCATTTCTATAATCTGGCCTTCTTCGTTGTACAAACGCGTCATTTCCACCAGATTGGAGTTTTTGTCGTTGCTCCACACGAGTACATACACCGCGTTGCTGTCCAAAAAGACCCGGTGCGTGCCGTGGTAATACTCCTGCCCGCCGAAGTCCCAGAGGTTGACTTTGATGCGATAGGGCGGCATATCGGTAGAGCGCCAGTCGGCAATTTCCTCAGCGCGCACCATCCATTCCGTCACGTTGATGCCGTGCGTGGTGCTTTCCACCGCGTTGAATGCCAGGCCCCGCAGGAGTTTGGAAACGGAGGTCTTGCCCGCGCTGCTGTTGCCCACGAGGATGAGTTTTACCTCCAGAACCGGCTGATCTTCTTCCAGTTCCACCTCAATGTCCAAGAGTTCACTGTCGGGCGCAGCGCCGCTTTGGGGCGAGCGTTCTTTGGCCTGAAAGTAGGTTTGGATCAGATGAACATCGCCGGAGAAGGCAATTTCCGGAGGGCAGTCAATAATGGGATTGGAGTTGAGATTGATCGTTTTCAGAGAGGCCATGTAGGCCAGCGGCTCCACATATTTGACGAGGTTGGCGTCTAAGTTGAGGGTTTTTAGTTTGGGCAGCGCCGAGATTTCGCCTATGGATTCGATGCGGTTGCCCGACGCGTAGAGTTCTTCCAGATCGTGCAGTTGGCTCAAAGGAGACAGATCAACCACCGCATTGTCGTTGATGGAGAGCATCTCTACTTTTTTCAGGGCAGCCAGCGGCTTGATGTCTATGATGTTGTTGCCAAACAAAGACAGCACCTTCAGGTTGGTCATCGCGGCAATGGGCGCAATGTCTTTGATGTCGTTTTGACCGACGGAAAGCGTGTGGAGTTGCTTGAGTTGGTCCAATCCCTCAAGCGTTCGGATGTTGCAGGCCCGGACGGAGAGTTTGCGCAGTTTTTTGAGTTTCAGCAATCCTTTGAAGCGCTCGGAAGAGAGGTCGTTGGCGGCGCCTTCATTGCGGGAGCCGGCAAACTGATTGCGGGTGTCGTCCCAATACACGCTGCCGAGATTGAGTTCTTCCAACTCCGTCAACTGTTCAATTTCATCGGGAATGGCGCTGAGGGAGCAGTTGCCGAGATCCAAGAATTTGGCTTTGGACTTGAGAGCCAATTGGATCAGCTCGGCGGCGTCGTTTTGCCAGCGATCCAGAAGGTGAAGCAGGCCCGCGGTGATTTGGTTGGATTGCAGGAGATATGCGTCGGGCGCAATGACGGCTGCAAGGTATTGATTTTGAAGCGTATGATAGCGACCTTCCAACAAGATAAGATCGTTGATGAGCGGCGACCCGCCGGGCAACACTTCCTTGAACAAATCTATTGCCGCCTCAATGTCTCCACGCGAGAGGAGGTCTTTGATCTGCTCTTTCGGATTGAGTGCTTTCATGGCTATTTAGGTTTTTGAGCGAAACCGCAAGGTCTATTCCGGTTCAGACGACCTTATTTCCTCTATTTCTTCCACCGTTTTCGGAACGACAGGCCCCAGTACGCGATGGCCGGAGTCGGTGATGAGTACGTTGTCTTCGATGCGGATGCCGCCGAATTGACGGTAGTCGTCCAATTTATCGTAATTGACAAAGTCGGTAAACTTGCCCTCGCTGCGCCACAGGTCAATCAATTCGGGTATGAAATAAATGCCAGGCTCTACGGTAAAGACAAAACCCGGCTCCAATGCGCGCGCCAAGCGGAGGTATTTGGTGCCGAACTGCGTGCTGCGCTGCATATCGCCGTAGCCGACGTATTGCTCGCCGAGGTCTTCCATATCGTGTACGTCGAGGCCGATCATGTGGCCCAGGCCGTGCGGAAAAAACAACGCATGGGCGCCCTGTGCTACGGCGTCGTCGGTATTGCCTTTCATCAGCCCGATGGCTTTCATGCCCTCTACAATGACGCGGGCCGCCAGCAGATGCACATCGGCATAGCGAATGCCGGGGCCGCAGGCTTCGATGGCCTTCATTTCGGCTTCCAGCACAATGTTGTAAATGTCGCGCTGCCGGGGTGTGAAGGTTTTATCCACCGGAAAAGAGCGGGTAATGTCGCCGGCATAATGACGACCGGTTTCCGCCCCGAAATCGCCCAAAATCATACGACCGCTTTCCAATACATTGGTATAGTAGGGATTGTGAAGCGTTTGGCCGTTCATCGAAAGGATGGTTCCGTAGGCCGGCCGGCCGCCGCGCGATATGGCGATGGCTTCTGCAATGCCGGCCAGATCGGACTCCATAAGGCCCGGCTCGGCTTGTAACATGACCGACATGTGCATATCGAAAGTGATGTCGAGCGCCAGTTCCATTTCGGCTACTTCCTCCTCGGTTTTGTGGGCGCGTTGCTCCACAATGGCTTTGATGAGCGCTTCGGAGGCGGCAGATTTCAGTTCGTCTATGGCAATGCCGAGCCATTGGCTCATGCGTATTTTGTTTTCGGCCCGGTATGGCGGCGTAAAATGGATGGCGCGACCGGCAGTTTTGGCTTTGACCAATACCTCCTCCAAGGCTGCATAAGGGGCTGTTTTTTCGATGCCGGAGCGAGCGGCCAATTGCAACATGGTGGGTTGCGGCCCTTCCCAAACGACGTCTTCAATGCTGAGGTCATTGCCGAAAAGCGTGGTCACACCTTCGTCCAGATCAATGACTGCGGCCAGATGCGCCTGGTCTAAACCTATGAAATAGAGGAAGTTGCTGTCTTGCCGAAAGCGATATACATTGCCGGCGTAGTTGATCGGCGATTCTTCATTGCCCATCAAAAGCACGATGCCCCGGCCCTGAAGCTGTTGTGTCAGTCGGCTGCGGCGGGATTGGTAAGTGGCTGCTTGAAACATGAGTTGGTTTTATTTTGGTTATTCCTCAATGGAGCGAGAAGTAGGCCATTAGCTGTTGGCTGCTGGCTATTAGCTTTGCTTTCAAATATTCAGATGTTTTTCTTTCAAAATCGAGCTTTGATATTTTTCCCCACATGAAAAAACTGCCTCTATTGAGGAATATCCGGCCAGCAGCAAATAGCTAAGGGCTAAAAGCCAAGCGGCTCGTTGACTGGCCCTACTGCTGCTCCAATTTCCGTTTGATTTCATCGCGGATAGAAGCCGCCAGTTCGTAGTTTTCCTGAGCGAGCGCCTCGTCCAATTTTTCCTGCAATTCTTCGATACTGGATTCCTGTGGGCCGCCTGCCTGTCCGGGCGAAGAGAAAAAAGGATTTTCCATTTCGATGCCGGCCTCGTAGAGGATTTCAGCATTGACGAAAATCGGGCAATTGTAGCGCACCGCCATGGCCAGCGCGTCGGAGGTACGGGCATCCACTTCGACCAGCGCGCCGGTAGAAAGCTCCCACACCATCGTAGCGAAAAAAATACCCTGCGAAAGATCGGATATGATGATTTCGTGCAGCTCGGCCCCGGCGCTTTCCATCGTGTTTTTGAACAGATCGTGGGTCATCGGGCGGCTGGGCTGTATGTTCTCTATAGCCAACGCAATGGCCTGAGCCTCAAAGCCTCCGATGACTACGGGCAGTTTCCTTTTGCCTTTCGCTTCTTTGAGAATGATGACAAAGCTCTGCGGTTGGTTTTCACTGTTGGCAATGGCCAGAATGTGAAGCTCTATTTTTTGCATGACAATGTTTTTGGATCGCGCCGCCATGATGCTGCGGCTTAGCTTTCATTTCCGATAACCGCCTTTCAGGTTGTGAAACGGAAGAAAGCGGGCGCAATATCGGAATTTTTGGACAATGAACGACAATGCTCCCATAAATACCTGCCAATAACAGCTGAGCAAAAATAAACGAAATCAGCCGTTTCTCAAGTTCAATGGCGAGCTTTGCAGAATGAGATGGATGATTTTATTTTTCGGTGTTTTGAGGCTCGGAACACGCTTTGCCCAACAAGGGTATGCTGTTCCGTTGCAACGCGTTGTTCGCGTCTGATGAAAAATCGCTATTTTCGCCCCGCGACGGCCTGATTCTCCTTAACAACCAAGCTTTTAAAAGCCGTCCGACATTGCATATTATGAACAGAACATCCATTTTATTGATCCTCGTACTCTTGCTTGGCGCTGCCACTTTCCTGTATTTTCAGCGCGGAGACGACAAAACCACACTTGCCGGCGCCGACCGCCGTTTCGCAGTGAAAAACACCGACGATGTCTATAAGATTTTCATCGCCGACCGCCAGGGCAACAAAACCACGCTGGAGCGCAAAGACGGCTACTGGCTCTACAATGGCCGCTGGCGCACCCGGCCCACCGCCATCGGCAACCTCCTGCAAACCATCGGCGGCGTGGAAATGAAATTCAAACCGCCACATGCCGCCGTAAAAAACATGGTTTCCAGCTTGGCCGCTGAAGGTATCAAAGTAGAAATTTACGACCGCAAAAACAAGCTGCTCAAATCGTATTACGTCGGCGGTGCAACTCCCGATGAAACAGGCACTTACATGATTCTGGAGGGCGCCGACCAACCTTATGTCACCTACCTGCCCGGCCGCCAAAGCAATCTCCGCTATCGCTACAGCATGAAAGAAGACGACTGGCGCGACCGCTCGGTTTTTGCCTATGACCCGGAGCGCATACAGGCCGTGAGTATCGAGTATCCGCAACAGCAGAACATGAGTTTCCGGCTGGAACGAACAGGTAATAAATGGAACGTCAAGCCCTTTTACGACTTTACGCCCGCCTCAGCGCGCGCCTACCGGGAACGAAGCGTCGACACTTATGTCATTGGTTTTGAAAGTCTTGTTGCAGAGGCATTTGAAAATCAACTCCCCGAACGCGATTCAATTTCTACCCTGGTTCCCTTTGCCGTCGTGAAAGTGACCGACGACCAAAAGCAGGTTTCCGAGGTAAGGTTCCATCCCATTTTCAATTCCGGGGTGTATCAGGACCCCAAAACCGGAGCTTACACATCCCATTCCGGCGCCGAACGCTACTATGCCAACGCTGTGTCGGGAGGCGATTTCTTTTTAGTACAACACAGGGTTTTTCAAAAAATATTCTGGGCATACGATTCATTTTTTGAACCATGACAACCAAACTTATCTCTTCTACTTTGCTCATTATCATCGGATTGAGCTTGTGCGCATCCCTGCCGGCTTCCGAACGTTGGGGCTTCTTCGGACACCGGCGCATCAACCGGCTGGCGGTGTTCACTTTGCCGTTGGAAATGATCGGTTTTTATAAAAAAAATATTGAGTACGTCACCGAGCATGCCGTTGACCCCGATAAGCGACGCTATGCCACCAAACACGAGGCCGTTCGCCACTACATTGATATTGACAAATGGGGCAAATACCCCTTCCATGAAGTGCCCCGCGACTGGATGGATGCGCTGGCCAAATACACCGACATTTATGTGGTGAACAGCCGGGGCGATACTCTGCGCATTGCGGGCGAGGGCTGCACGGAAATTGCGGAAGACCGCTGGCAATACAAGGCCGGCCAAAAAGTAAACGCCACGCCGCCCACGGTCAAAGCCTACCGCGATTTTTTCTTCCAATCGGTGCAGCCGCGCTATTACGACGACGAGTGGCCCATGCCCTGCGACACCCTGACGGCTTTGTTTGGGTTGCCTCCCGGAACTTGCGCTTCGGCTTTTGCAGTGGATCGCTTTTCAGAGCACGGCATTTTACCCTATCATTTGCTGGTGATGCAACGGCGGCTCACCGAGGCTTTCCGGCAAGGCAGTACATCCGCGGTGTTGCGCCTTTCGGCAGAAATAGGCCACTACATAGGCGATGCTACCGTGCCACTGCACACTACAGAAAACTACAACGGGCAACTGACCAACCAAACGGGCATTCACGCTTTTTGGGAAAGCCGTTTGCCGGAATTGTTTGCCGATAAGGAGTACGATTTTCTGGTAGGAAAAGCCGATTACATTCGCAACCCGAAAGACTTCTATTGGAATCTCGTTTTGGAAAGCCACGCCATGCTCGACAGCGTGCTGGCAGTAGAAAAAGACCTGAGCCGGTTATTCCCGCAGGATCGTCAATATTGCTATGAGGAGCGATTGGATGTGCTGGTGCGCACGCAATGCGAGGAATACGCCGCCGCATATCATACCCGATTGGATGGGCAGGTAGAGAAGCGAATGCGGGATGCCGTACACGCCATCGGAAGCGCCTGGTTTACGGCCTGGGTGGACGCCGGGCAGCCTGATTTATCGAAGTTTGGCACAGATCGGCTGGCGCAAAAAGAAAAAGAGGAAAAAGAAGCCATAGAAGCCGGCTTGCAGAAAAAAGAAAAGAAGGGGCGGGAGCACGAGTAAGGGGCGATAAAAAAATAAAGTAGTCATTTTAGCCAAAGGATTAGATAAGTAAACATTTCATTTTAAGTGTCTTATCTAATCCTTTGGCCTAAAGAAAATGAACACTTTATTTTTGCCCCACTACTAAGGTTTATCAAATCTTAATGGGCAAAAAAAAGCATCCCGAATTTTGAATCCGGGATGCTCTGTTGTGTTGTTCAACTTTAATACTATATCCTGATTACTTGGACGCAACAAGTTTGATGTCCAAATCGAATTCGTCGTAGATCGTCTTGTCGCCAAGGTTGTCAATGAAGCTGCCCGAACCGAAGCGCACGTCAAACTCAGAGCGGTCAATCGTAATTTTAGCCGTAGCAACCATCTTGCCGCCCTCTTCTTTCACATCGGCCATAAAGCGAATGGACTTGGTAGTGGACTTGATCGTGAGGTCGCCCACAACTTTGTAAGCACCCGTCGTGCCGCGGGAAACCACTTGCGTGATGACAAACTTAGAGGTGGGGTACTTTTCTGCGCCAAAGAAGTCGTCCGACTTGAGGTGGCCCACCAATTTCGCTGCGCCGCCGCCCGACATATCCTCACAAGTGATGGAGTTCATGTCAATCTCGAAACTGCCGCCCGTCAGAACGCCGTTGTTGAAGTCGAGCTTACCGCTTTTCACAGAAATTTTACCGTTGTGAGTGCCGGTCACCTTAGCGCCTTTCCAGGCTACCACGCTGGCTGCCGTGTCCACTTTCATGCTTTCTACCGGAGGCGTAAAAGCCAATGCGAATGCAGCTACTACTGCTGCCGCCAAAGAGAAGAGAATTGATTTTTTCATGTTTGCTCATTTTTTAGTTGGGTGAAATAATGCCGCAAGAACGCCTCTTCATCAGGATAGTTTAAAAAATAGATGTAGGTACATGTATTTTTAACAAAAAATTAAGGAATTGGGAAAAACAGGAGATCGGCCTGCAATGTGGAAGTATGGGGTATAATTTGTCAGAAAGCTTTCGATGAGAAAATTTCAGACTTTGTAAGATTTTGAAAACCTTACAAAGTCTGAAATATCCTTCAATTCACTTTCACGAATCTCAGATCCTCGAAGCGCAAGAGATTGACGTACTTGTTCTCGAACTGCTTCACCTGTGGAAACTCGCGATTGGAGGCATTCGGCATGGCTATCGGACGCACCTCGAAGCGTGTGTGCAGCCCTTGTCCGGCGTCGTCAATGATGGCATACTGGAAACGCGTGCCGTACTTACGCAACATCCGCACATAGTAGGCCGTCACGTCGTAGCCGAGGTAAGATTCAGGAGCCGGCATAGCTCCATAGCGGGTGAAGTATGATTTTTGGAAGTCCTGCACCGCCCATTGCTCGCGGTCCACATGCGAACTCGTGGTAATGTGCAGGTTGAGCGACTCATAGTATTGATGACTGACTCGCTCATATTCAATCCATTGTGGCATACCATAAACCGTGAAATGCGAGTATCCACTTTTGGCGACGTGCAATTGCTGAAGCAATGCGTTGATAAAACTCTCACTCGACCAGGAAGGAATGATAATGGCTAATGTGTCGCGGTTTTGCACCAAAGGCTGCACATTGATACGGAAAGCACTGCTGTCGGCCGCATCGGCAATGACAAACTCCCGGAGTGCCGCAGTATCTCTCGAAAAAGACTGTAATTGCATGCGCTTATGCGCGTCCTGAAAATACTTGAGGCGTTCCAGTTCCACATCGCGGCCACGGCACACCAATACGATTTGATCGGGGCGGAAACGATGGCGGGCTTCACTGAGCAAAGCATCGCAATGCGTGGAGAATGAAGGATTTACCTGAATATAGTTCGGGTTGTTGTCCACTATATTTTCTGTGGCGTTGTAAGGAGAAACGAGCACCGAATTGTTGCGTTTGGCGGCGTCGGCGGCAATGCGAACGGTCTCGCGGCGATATGGCCCGATGATGAGGTGCGCACTCGTGAACTCGTTGCGGCGGGTCAGTTCCATCATGCCCGATTCGGTAGCTTTGGTATCAAGCACGGCTACGTTCAGATTGGGGCCTCCTTCGGCGCGAAGTTCGTCTAAGGCCATTTTGGCGCCGGAGTAAAAATTCAAAGCCCAGGAAGAATTGGCCGGAACCTGCCCCTGCGCCGTGAATTTGTCGGTTTGGAAGGGCAAAACGATGGCTACATTGTAGGTCTCCAACTTGGAAGAGCCGGTTGCCGGGTCCACGGTTGTCACTACGGGATTGGAAGGCTCGCGGTCAACGAAGACACCTTCGGAAGTGATGGGTGGCGAGGCAGTCATGGAAATCTCCTTCCACTTCACTGTGTCCATCGGCTGGGTGGGCGCGGTTTTCACCACGATGTATGTACCGGTTTCGGGGTCATATACCCGCGTACCCTGTATGGGGTCCAATACGTCTTTGCCGCCGGTAGCGTCTTTGCCCGGCTGTACTTTGGTAAACAGTTCGCAGGCCGTCAGTTGGAAAACCAACAGCAAAAAAACGATGGTAACGAGGCCGTTATTCCCACTCAATAGTGGAAGGCGGTTTGGTGCTGATATCATACACTACTCGGTTTATTCCTTTTACATGGTTGATGATCTCGCTGGAAACAGCAGCTAAAAAATCGTGCGGCAGGCGGCTCCACTCGGCAGTCATACCGTCCGATGAATTGACGGCGCGCAAGGCTACTGCTTGTTCATAGGTGCGCTCGTCGCCCATAACGCCGACTGAATAAATGGGCAATAATACTACGCCGGCCTGCCATACCTGCTCATACAACCCACTCTTTTTGAGGTGGTTGATAAAAATGGCATCGGCTTCCTGCAACAGAGCCACCCGCTCCGGCGTCACTTCGCCGAGGATGCGGATGCCCAAGCCGGGGCCGGGAAAAGGATGGCGGTGCAGGATGTTTTTGGGAATGCCCAACTCCTCTCCTACCCTACGCACCTCGTCTTTGAACAACATGCGCAACGGCTCCACGATTTTCAGCTTGAGCTTATCGGGGAGGCCGCCTACATTGTGGTGCGACTTGATGGTTACTGAGGGGCCGTGTACCGACACCGATTCGATCACATCGGGGTAGATGGTACCCTGCCCCAGCCATTGCACCTGCTCTATTTTGTGCGCTTCCTCTTCAAAAACTTCAATAAAAAGCCGCCCGATGGCCTTGCGTTTGTCTTCCGGGTTGGTCAGACCGCTGAGCGCATCCCAGAACCTTTGGCGGGCGTCTATGCCTACCACGCGCAGCCCCATCGTGCGATACGAATCCAAAACTTCCTCGAATTCGTTTTTGCGCAACAGGCCGTTGTCTATAAAAAAGCAAATCAGCCCCTCACCGATGGCACGATGCAGCAATTCAGCAGCCACGGTAGAATCCACGCCGCCGGAAAGCCCCATCAGCACATGCTCGCTGCCCACTTTTTGGCGCAGTTCGGCAATGGCATTTTCGACGAAGTGAGCAGGCGTCCAGTCACCTTTGCAATCTGCAATATCGTATAAAAAATTTTGCAGCAACTGTTTGCCGCTCAGGCTGTGCGTTACTTCCGGGTGAAACTGAATGCAATACACCGGCGCTTCAAAGGCTGCTTCTTTCGATTTGTATGCCGCCACCTCTATGCTGTTGGTGCCGGCCAGCAACTCAAATTGCTCCGGTATTTGAATGATCGTATCGCCGTGCGACATCCACACCTGGTCGCCTTCGGGGATGTCTTTTAGAAATCGGTCATCTCGGTAGCGTCTGCTCAGGTGTGCCTTTCCGTACTCGCGTTTCAGAGATCGTTGTACCTGCCCGCCATAATATTGGGCAATGTACTGCGCGCCGTAGCATACGCCCAACACCGGCACCTTGCCGATAATTTGTTGAAGGTCAATATGCAAGGCATTTTCGTCCGTTACCGAGAACGGGCTGCCGGAGAGGATGACCCCTTTGACCGATTCGTCCAATGCCGGGTAGTGGTTGAAGGGAAATATCTCACAAAAAATATTGAGTTCCCGCACCCGCCTGGCAATCAATTGGGTATATTGAGAACCGAAATCCAGAATCAGTATCTTCTCGCTCATGCGGCAAAGATAATCAGAACTTTGGAAGATGCACAAAAAGGGAATGTCTGTCTGCGCCGGGAAACGACTTCAGGCTCACAAGAAGTCCACATCCACATCGTAGGGGTAGCCGATGAGCATGTCTATGGCTTTTGAAATATCGAAATCATTGAATACGATTTCGTACAACATTTTGGTAATGGGAATGCGGAGTTTGTAGTACGCCGCCAACTGATGCGCGATGTACAATGTACGCACGCCCTCTGCCAATTCGGGCATGGTAGCCTCAATTTCTGCACGGCTTTCGCCGGACCCCAAACGAAAGCCGAAGGTAAAATTCCGGCTATTTTTGGATGTTGCAGTTGCCACCAAATCGCCGATGCCGGCTGTGCCGAGAAAAGCGCGCGGCGTAGCGCCCATGGCCTTGCCCAGATAGATCATTTCGGTGAGACCGCGCGTGATGAGCATGGCCTGCATGTTTTTACCCAAACCTACGCCCCGCAAAATGCCCGAACCGATAGCGATGGTGTTTTTGAGCGCCCCGGCCAATTCCGCGCCGAGAATATCATTGGTGCCAAAGACATGAAACGTGGGGCCTCCCAGCGCTTTTTTGCCCATCTGTATCACCTCATTAAAACGGCTGCCGACCACCGTAGCCGTGGGTTGACCTTCCATGATTTCGGAAGCCAGATTCGGCCCCGACAGGCATCCCACCCGTACCACGGCGCTTTCCTGCCGGATGACTTCGCTCATGGTACTCACATTTTCACGAGTCACTACCACCTCTTCTATGTTGCCGGAGGGAGGGGTATCGTGCAGGTCGAAGCCTTTGGTGGCATGAATGAGTACATGGTAAGGGCGCAAGTGTGGCCCCAGGCGTTGCATCATTTCGCGGAAGCGCATAGAGGGCACTACAGGTATGATGAGGCGGCATTGGTCGGCCATTTCTTCAATGTGCGAGGTAGCCCGAACGCGGTGAGACAGGGCCACGCCAAAGTGCTGGTGGGTAGTATTAATGGCCTCCACCAATTCCGGCTGGCGGCTGTAGAGCAGCACGTCCACATTGTGCGCCAACAGGTTGCCGATGGCCGAACCAAAGCTGCCGGCGCCTACCACGCCTACTGTTTTTCCAATATCGGACATGAATCCAGATTGATTGTGGGGGCAAAAGTAAGGCAAATTCCGCATTACGGCCCTAAAACCGTCATAGGCCATCTGAGAAATTGCGAGCGCATGTATGCAGCATTGCATTATTTTTTTACCAACTTAAGCATAAGCACTGCTCCGTCATCCGCTTGTAACCGCGCCCAATAAATACCAGCAGGCGCCCCGGTATCAATGGGAAGTTCAAGCGTTTGTTCACCTGGTTGTATGTTCATTTTTTGAAACAATGCGAGGCGTTTTCCGAGTATATCCGATATGGTAACCGTCAGCGTTTCCGCTTGCTGTGAATGAAAATGAAGCCTGACCGTTTCCGAAGCAGGATTGGGCGCAAGATAAGCCGTCCATGTAAGCGGAGTAAAATGATCCGACACGGCATTCACGGTTGATAAGCCAGCCGTTTTGGCTATATAAAGGTAGTTGGTCGAATGGAGCGTATCATTTTCAAAATCAGCTTCATATCCAATGTTTCCCAGCAGGTGCAATCGGCCCGCTGTATCTATCGCCAGCGTTCTGCCGTAGCAGGCATAAAACGAAGAACGTCCAACATCAGGATTCGGCACATCGAATAAGCGATGCGCAAGATAACTTCCATCGGCAGCATTCATTTTCAGCAAAATAGCATTTTGTTGCGACCGGCCCTCCACCACAAGGTCGTCATACTCAAATTGCCCCAGCCCAAAACTGCCATAAACATATAGTTCATCCTCAAAACATCGGATGGCTGTATTTTCGGAATATCTATCTGCGGCCATGCCGCTTTTGAGCCATAAAGGTTGACCATCGGAATTGACTTTCAGTACAAACAAATCGTAATCGCTGCCGTGTTGCGGCAATCCCAAGTCAATTGGGGGTAAGCCTGCAAATGCTACTCTCCCTCTAAACATACCCGCCACATAAACATTCCCCCACTCGTCCACATCCAGATTGCGGGCCGCCATGATTTCCTCTCCGATGGCGTTCACACTCCAGAGGTATTCGCCGACAGGATTGAATTTGGCCACAGCCGCCGAAGTTTCACCGCAAATAAAAATATTGCCTGTCGCATCAAGCCGGAGGCTGTGGCCATAAATATAAGCATTGCCCGCAGCGTCTTGCAAGGCTTTTGCCCATAAGACCTCGCCGTCGGGCGTATATTTTGCCAGCCAACCAGAAGGAGCGCCGTTTAATACAAGACCGGTGGATCCGTCTGAAGATCGAAATTCAATACATTCTCCATTCGTGCCAAACACATACAAATAGCCCTGATCATCCAGTTCCACATCCAGAATAGAAGGACCTTCCCATGAACAGGCATTCACTTCTGCTACCCAAATCACGCGTCCGTTCGGGTCGTATTTGACAATGGACGAACCTTTAGTACCCTGCACTATGCGGCGGCGACCATCGGTAGAGCCGATAATGTATGCGTTGCCATGCCCGATCGGCACATAGCAATTGCCGGCTGAGTCGGTTTCAATATCGCGGATGCCGTAATTTTGGCCGGAAAATTCCAAATACCATTTCAGCACGCCAAATGCATCGTATTTCAGGACAACGCCCCGACCTGTATTCAATAAACCATTGGCGCCTGCCTGAGAAGGCAACACTGCCTGGGCTGCCTGACTGGGATTGGCGGAAGAAAGACTCCCGTCGAGATAAACGTTTCCAAAAACATCCACTTCGAGGTTTTGCCCCAAAATGAGGAATTGGTGAGAAATATCGGCCTCCATGGCCCAGTACTCATTTAGATTGACTGGCGTGTACAGTCCTATGTTTTGCACAAATGTATCCCTGCAGCCGAGCGGGGCTTCTACAACCAGCCGAATCTGAGTAGCCGTTTCCCCCGCATAATGGATCGGGGGCGGATTTTGCCGGTCATCATCGGCAGGCGTGGCATTGAGGCCGAAATTCCACTCGAAGGATACAGCTTCTTGTCCTGCAAAATAGATTTCCACCGGCGTTCCGGCCTCAAGATTCAGTCCGTTGGTGCCAAACGCAGCACTTGGACGTTCAACCTCCACCAACAAAGCATCACCGAGGAATGCTACACAGTTGCTGTTTCCGTAAACCAACACCGTGAACAGACTTGTTGAATCAAAGGATTCGGTTGTAAATTGGATGGTTCCTCCGTTTCCGTTTTGAAACGCAAAGGCTTGCGGATTACCATTGCGGTACAGTTGATAACCGTTATTAAAAACCGTATTGGCTACCTGTACCTCGATGATATTACCGGGCTTGCACAATACAGGATCAGACGGAGACGAAATGGGAAGTGCGATATCTATTGCCGGATGAGCAAACAGTTCTACATCGCCGATCATTACCGGCCCGCAGGGCGTGATGATTTCTACCGTAAAAATATTGGACGTTTCAAACAACTGCGGAGAGTTGAAATAATTTCCCGATGCGTTTGAGTTGATGCTGAACGGCCCCGCCACGACCTCGTTGCCTTGTCTCAGTTGAAGTTGATCTGTAAAACTGTAATTCGTAAGCACCTGCGCCGACTGACCATAACAAGCCGGCTGCGGAGTTTGAAAAGTAACCCAGGCATAGTCCGCAGTAGTGGGTTGGTAACCGACATACAACGACCGCTCCACTTCTACCGCCTGATCACCCCGAATGGCCCGCAGTTTTACGATGTAGGTTGCATCAGACAACCACGGGCCTGTGAAAGTTTGCGGAGTGGCGGAAAGCGACAACGGAACATCGTTCAAAAACCACTCCAGTGAGTCAGGGACACCGAGTATTCGCGGCGTAACCGTGACGGGGTCATTGCCCGGACAAGCCAAGAAATAGGCTGACAATTCTACTTGAAGACCAATACCGCCACCATTTTCTGTTTGAGCCAAAAGCGTATTGACAACGCCATCGTTGTTTTGAAACCCGGCCATGTAGCCAACATGCTCATTCAGGATGGAAATATCATTAAATCCACCAAAATCGCCGGAAGCCAGGTTTGGCGTTACTTGTTGATAAAACCATGTCTGGCCCCCGTCGTTGGTAATGATGGCACGGTTGCCTACAAAGGAGAATCCGTTTTGGCTGTCAATAAATTGAAATTCGACAGTCCCGGCAGGCAAAGGTTCACTCACCGGCAGCCAATTCGCCCCGCCGTCGGTGGTTTTAAAAAAACGGGAATCCGCGAGCGCAAAACCCAGATCTGCATTTAAAAATTGAATCCTGTTGAACTCAACTGGTGTGGACTGAACTTGCCATGTGCCTGCCCCATCCGTAGTTTTCATCAACGCTCCTTCAATGGACAGCACCCATCCCAACTGTGGCGACACAAAATCCACATCCGTTAGTCTTGTATTGCTCGGCGTTCCAAGTGGCAGCCAGTTGGTTCCCCCATCGGTTGTTTTAAATATGCGACCCCAGTCGCCCACCACATATCCGTTTTGATGGTCCAAAAAATCTAAAGACCAACACTGGCCGATGTTGAAACCAAATTCATACGTGTACGGCGACCAGGAACTTCCTCCATCTGTAGTTCGCAAAATGAGGTAGTCGGCGCCGAAAAAGTCATAGCCTACCGCAAAACCTCTTTGCTCGTTGGTAAAAAATAAGTCGTTGAAGATATAAACTTCCAAGCCGGTGAGTTCTCCCTGTTCATAAGCCTTCACCCATGATTGGCCGGCATCCATTGTTTTCCATATATTTCCATTGCTTGGTGCAAGGTAGCCCACTTCGGCAGAGGGGAAAGATATTCGATCTGCGCTTCCCGCATTGGGCACAACAGGCAGTATTTCCCATTGGGCATGCCCAACCATAGCACTACTCAACAAAATCAAAAAAAGTATAAAATGTCGTTTCATAAGGTCTGAATAGAGGTAGAATAATGACAAGCGATTTTTAAACGATAAAACAGGCTTTTTAGATTTCCGAGGCAGGGTCGAATATCATGTTGGGTAACAGCAACAAAAGTAGTGCAAATTCCGTATTACTCGCCGAAAACCGCAGCCGGCTATTGGCAGTTTCGCAGGGAAGCAGTTACATTTGCACCTGAGTCTTAGAAACAACACAAGGACGGCCTGACGGAATCACCTCAAACACCTTTGAGTATGCGATTTTATTTTGGCCTTGCGCAAAGCTGCGCGCTCTTGTTCTCTCTCTCCGCCTTCATTGCTACGGCACAAACCACCCAATGCGGCATCACTGTAAATGCCGGTTCCGATCAGGTGTTTTGCACGCCCGGTCAAATGCTGACGCTGAACGGCGCCGTTACCGGCGATTTCCTCAGTGCAGCCTGGTCGCCGACTACCGGCATTGCCAACGCCAACAGCCTCAATACCACCCTCACGGCCAATGCTGCGGGCAACTACACCCTCACGGCGCGTACCGTGAGCGGCCCCAACCTGGTAGTCAACGGCGATTTCAGTCAGGGCAATACCGGATTTACCACGCAATACACCCTGGGATCGAGCGGGCAATTCGGACCGCTCACCAATACCGGCACTTACGGCATCACTACCGTAGCCAATTTGCTGCACAGCCAGTTTGCGCCTTGCTCCGACCATACAGGCGGAGGCCAGATGCTGGTGGTCAACGGCGCCACCACGCCCCGTAATATGTGGTGCCAAACCGTGACCGTGCAGGCCAATACCGACTACGCGTTCAGCGCCTGGTTTGCCGTTGTGGCTACACAAAACCCCTCCCTGATGCGCTTCACCATCAACGGCAACACCATCGGCAACAACTTCACGCTGCCCAATGTGACCTGCGAATGGACGCGCTTTTTCAGGGTCTGGAACAGCGGCGCGGCTACCTCCGCCCAGATTTGTATTGCCAACGTGAGTACTTCAGCAGCCGGCAATGACTTCTGCCTGGACGACATCTCCCTGCGCACCGTCTGCGATGTGGCCGACGTGATCGCCATTGCGCCCGCCAATCTGAACGCAGGTTTCCAAACGAATCCGGTTTGCGCCAACAGCGCGGCTTTCGATCTCAATACCCTGCTCAGCCCCGGCAGCACCGCCGGCGGCCAATGGACGCTCAACGGCGCTCCGGCTACGACATTCCAACCCGCAGTACTCGGCGCCGGAACCTACATGCTCAACTACAGCGTACAGCAAGGCAGTTGCTCCCGCGACAGCACCCGCAGCATCACCGTCCATCCGCTGCCCGACGCCGGAACTGCCGCACAGCCGGCCCAGGTATGCCGGGGCACAGTACAAACCCTGATGCTCAGCCAGTTGCTCATCGGAGCCAATGCCGGCGGAAACTGGGCGGAGACCTCTCCCCTACCCTCGCCACCCGGCGCTTTCAATGCGGGCGCAGGCTCATTGCAGACGCAAAGCCTCACGACGGGACAATACACGTTTCGCTACATCGCAGCCGGCACAGCGCCTTGTCCCAATGATACCACTACCGTCAGCGTCGTCATCACAGCGCCGCCGGTTGCACAGGCCGGCCCCGATCAGACATTGGATTGCGTCATGCGGCAGGTTTCCATCGGGAGTTCGGCTTCCAGTTCCGGGCCAGGCATCGTTTACAATTGGTCATCGCCCACCGGAGGCAGCGTGGCACAACCGACAGCCGCCATTACGGACACGGAAACTGCAGGCACTTTTGTTCTGGCGGTCACCGACAACAACACCGGCTGCTCGGCCCGCGATACGGTGATGGTTGCCAGTCTGATTACCAACCCTGTTTTCAGTCTTGACATTCAGCCGGTTACCTGCCATGGCGACAACGACGGCAGCATTTCCGTGAGCAATGTGAGCGGCGCGGCCGACCCCGCCATGTTTCAACTCAATGGTGGTACCGCGCAAACGACGGGAATTTTTAATAACCTCCCCTCCGGTAACTACACCCTGCGCCTCACCGATGCCAACGGTTGCTTTGCAGAACGCCAAGCCATACTGCCTGAACCGCCGCCCATCATGCTCGAACTCGGCAGCGACCTCAGCGGCACGCCGGCCGTATTGCCATTGGGCGACAGCACCACCCTCCGCATACTCACCAATCTGGCGCCCGATCAGATACAAAGCGCGATTTGGCTTCCCATCATCCCGGATTGCAGCAACTGTCTGACCGCTACCGTCAGGCCGGTGGAAAAAACCACCTACATCGTCATCCTGACCGATGCCAATAACTGCGTGGATTCCGCCTCACTCACCATTGTTATTGATCGAACCCGCCATGTATTTGTACCCAATGCATTTTCGCCCAACGACGACGGCATCAACGACCGCCTGACCGTTCTCACCGGGCCTGCAGTGCAGCAAATACGCAGTTTTCGTATCTCCGACCGCTGGGGCAGTTTGGTTTTTGAACGCAAGAACGTCCTGCCCAACGACCCTGACTCCGGCTGGAACGGGCGCATCAAAGACAAAGAAGCGGCACAGGGAGTGTATGTGTATCTGGCTGAACTGGAATTGATAGATGGTACGAGTATAGTTGTTTCCGGGGAGACGACGCTTATAAGATAGACATTACGAGCCGGGGAGAATGCGTTTGAAGTCTTCGTAAGTCAAACACTCAATTTTGGGGAATTGAATACGAGAAAGAACCCGAAAATGCCTGTCATCGGAAACTAAATAGTCTGCATTGGCAGAAACCATACAATTGATGAATTTATCGTCATCAGCATCAGGCGCAATAAGCCTGAAGTCAAAGTAGATGTTTACTTTTTCAACATTTGGAAGCATGAGCAGCACAGACATTACAAGTTCTGCTGTCTCTTGGTCATAAATTTGGGATAGTTTTTCTTCGTACTCCAACAAAATTTCAGTTGAAAGACACAGAATGAACTCTTGCTTCAACAAGGCATCGAAAACAAAGGAGGCCAGAGATTTCCCCGATATAGACCGCACTATAATATTGGTGTCTATGACAACCTTTAACCTATCCGCCATTTCTCTTCAGTAATTCATGAAGAAGTTCATCCGTGTATTTTTTTTCGTCCCAAAGCTGGTCGGCTTTGGCCCGGGCTTTGGCAAAAAGGAAACGGGCAATAAGTATTTTTAAATCTTCCAAATACTGATCCGGCACTCCTGCTGAGTACATTTTCAATAGTTCAATTTGAAGATTTGATAAAGGTGCAGTACGTTTTTCGACGCTCATCTTTAAGATATTTTACAGCCAAAGTTAAACAAAGGAACAACGATATATGATTCGGTTATGTTTCTTTACAAAAAATCTCATCAATCGCCGCATGAATTTCCTGGCCCATCTGCTCCTCACCCACGACGACGAAAGCCTGCTCATCGGCAATTTCATCGGAGATCATGTGCGCAACCACGAACTGCCCCAGTACCCGGTCGGAGTACAACAAGGCGTCTGGCTGCATCGCCGGATAGATACGTTTACCGACAATCACCCTGCGGTGAGGGAGTGCCTGAAACTGTTGCGCGCATCGCATGGAAAATACGCCGGGGTGGTATGGGACGTGCTGTCGGATGCACTGCTTTCGCACAATTGGGACCGGTTTCATGATGCCTCTTTAGAGGTGTTTACTGCCCGAATGTATGAAGTTTTGGAGCGCAACCTACACCATATTCCGGAGGCGTTGCGAAAAAGAGTACCGCTGATGATTGCAGACAATTGGCTGATGAAATACGCCCGAGAAGAAGGCATTGAGTTCACTTTCAGCAGATTACAACTGAGAGCTTCACAACCGGAATGGTTAAACGGAACGACCGAAAGCCTGCGCCTGCACTACGCCGCATTGGAGGAAGGATTCTTGCAGTTCTTTCCCGAACTGATGACACACATCGCTACCCTTCGAAGTGAAATGAAAGCGTGAAGCCGCGCGAGAGGAGTTTTTCCAATACCGTTGATTCCTGCAGGCTACGGTTGTACAGCAGCACATTGCCGATGCCGTGCGAAAATTTGATCTCCGGCGAAAAGATAAAGTAGGGCAAATAGAATTGAATACCGGCCCCATATTCCAATGAAAAATCGGTGGGCGCTATGCGAACTAAGTTTTCCGAATTGCGCGCACGCGAATCGCTGGCCACGTCGAAGGCATACTTTACCCCGGCCACCACGAAGAGACGCATATCCCGGTAAGGCGCTGATTTATAACGCAAATGAAAAGGCGTTTCCACCAATACCGACTCTACGCGGCGTTGGGTGAAAGTAGCCTGACGCCCTCGGCGATCGTAAGTGATGTTGCGTTCTGCGAAAGAAAGCGTGGGCATGAAGCGAAAATCGAAATGCTCGCCGATTTTGAGGTTGGTGATGATGCCCAGATTGAAGCCCGGCCCGGTAGCCGACTCTACCCGCGTGATGCTGTCGCTTTCAAGAAAGCCCGCCGATCGAAACGGCTTGTAGCTGGAGTTGTTGATAGCCAGAGTAATACCGAAATAGTAAGGTTTCTGATTGAAATCCAGGTAATTGTAATTACCGCCGCCGCTGTACTGAGCTTGCAGCCCCGTGACGGCCAATGCCAGCAGGAATGCCGGAAGAACTATTTTTGACCCGAATAAATGGAACAAATGCCCAGTGTGAGAGGTATGCATCGGTTGTTGTTGTATCCTGTTTTTTGTAACACCTCCAAAAACGCGTCGCCATCGGGAAAAGCCTGTACCGACTCGTACAGGTAGCGGTAGGCTTTGGGGTCTTTGGAAGTCATTTTGCCGATAAAAGGCAGAATATTTCTGAAATAAAAATGAAACAATTGCTTGAACGGAAACGCAACGGGCTTTGAAAACTCCAGAATTACTACCTGCCCTCCCGGCCTGAGCACGCGCCGCATTTCGGCGAGGCCCAGTTCCAAATGCTCAAAATTGCGAACCCCAAAAGCAACGGTCACAGCATCGAACGTATTGTCTGCGAAGGGAAGATTCTCCGAATCGGCTTCCTCCAAACGGATGACCTCGTCCAAGCCTTGTTTGCTGATTTTCTGTCGGCCAATGGCCAGCATATCTGCCGAAATGTCCACGCCAATGATAGAATCGGGCGAGATGCGGCGGGCTGTTTCGAGCGCCACATCGGCCGTGCCGGTAGCCACGTCCAAGATGTGTTTGGGCTGTTTGCTTTCGAGCAGCTTGATGGCTTTTTTGCGCCAGTTGCGGTCAATGCCGAGGCTGAGCACCCGGTTGAGGAGGTCGTAATATGGCGCTATCCGGTTGAACATGGCCGATACCTGGCTCTTCTTGCTGCCCTCGCTGCTGTATGGTTTTACTTCCATTTTGTTTTGTTTTTCCGGCCAAGACCGGGCACGGCGTCAACCGCGCGGCAAAAGTAAGTCGGAAACCGGGATTTTTGTTCACGAATAAAAATCATGCGCGTTTAGCCAGCCACATCATCCCCGCGTAAGACAAGCCGCACAGCCCCGCCAACAAAACCCACAAAGCGCCATACCCAAAGTGATCGGCCACGTTCATGCCCACCAAAGGCGCGGCCACATGCGCCACCGAATACGACAAAGAGTACACGGCCATGTATTGCCCCCGGTTGAAATCGTTGGAGCGATTCATCGAAAAAGAACTGGCAAAAGGCATGGCCAGCATCTCGCCCAGAGTGATGACAATGACCGCTACGACGGCCAACATGACCCAGTGTGTGGGCGCCAAAAACAATAAGTACGAAACGGCCACAGCCACAATGCCCCAACGGATCAGCCCCAGATGCTTATAACGCCCCTCGAGGCTATATACAAAGGGCATTTCAAAGAGCGCAATGAGCAGGCCGTTGAGCGCCAGCAACGCGCCGATTTGGCCCTCGTTGAGCAAAAAATGCTCTTTAAAATATACTGGTATCACCGAAAAAAACTGCATGAAGGCCACGGCCCACAGCGTGATCATGGCAGCAAAAACGAGGTAGGGCACATCGCGGTAAGGGGATGCGACCAAAGCAGGGCGTTCGACGACGGGTTTGCTGCCCGGCGTGCCCGCTGCTTTGGGTTTCAACATAAATCGAAACAGCAGCGCGGCACCGATGCAAGTGATGCCGTCGGCCAAAAAAAGCCAATTGTACCCCAGGCTGTGCGCCAGAAAGCCACCGAGTGCAGGGCCGATGGAAAAACCCAGATTGACCGCCAGTCGCAGCAGTGAAATGGAGCGCGTGCGGGTTTCGGGTACGCTGTAAGCCGCGACAGAACTCGTATTGGCCGGCCTGAACGCCTCGCCGATGATGCTCAAAAAGAAAATGGTGACGCTGATGGCCCAAAAGCTGCGCATAAACATGAGCAACAGGAACATAAATCCCGTGGAGAACAGCGACCAAAACATGACCGGATAGTAACCGTGGCGGTCGGAAAGCTTGCCGCCGGCCATGGTGCCCAAGATGGAACCTACCCCAAAAAAGCTCATGACCAGGCCGGCCTGCCATTTGGTGAACTGCAATTCCTGCGTAAGATAGACGGTCATAAAAGGAATGACCATGGTGCCCGCCCGGTTGATGAAAGTCACCAACGACAGCAGCCACATATCGCGTGTCAGTCCGTGAAAGGAGTTGCGGTACAAGTGTACAGTGCGCGTCAGCATAGGCAGTCGGGTGTAAAAAGTGTTCAGTGCAACGCAGTGCTGCCGACAATAGTTTCTGAACGAGGCATCTAATTGGCAGTCAAACCATACAAAATATGGCAGAGCAGTCATAGCCTCGCTTCAGGCAGTAATTTTATACCTTTGCAGGCAGGACGAAAATCAGCCACGCGGGACGCAGCCATGGCTACAAAAAATCAAAATTTCCATCATGAATTACCTCCTTATCGGCGCGGGCAGTTGTATCGGCGGCATGTTGCGATTCGGGCTGTCTCAATGGATACAGACCAGAACCGAGGCAGTTTTTCCTTATGGCACGCTGTGTATCAACCTGTTGGGGTGTTTTTTGATTGGCTTGGTGTTTGGCTGGAGCGAGCGCACGGCTATTTCTCAGGAATGGCGGCTGTTGCTGACTACCGGGCTGTTGGGCGGCTTCACCACGTTTTCTGCTTTTTCCAATGAGACGGTGGGCATGTTGCGCTCCGGTTGGTATGCCGGGGCGGTACTGTATGTGTTGGGCAGCGTGTTGCCGGGTATAGCGGCTACTTTCGGCGGGTATTGGGTTGCGAAGGCGGGGTGAGGGGATTTTAAATATCTTCAATTGTTATTGGGTGTCAATTCCAAGGTATTATTGGAGGTAATAGCATAAATGCCAGTATTATAGTTGCAATAGTCAAAAAAAGAGCAATTAGACACAAATAAAAAGCGCGCCAGAATTCTTTATTCGTTATGCCTATTTTTTTTATTATCCCCCAATAGAAAAGCAATACCGTAATGATCCAATGATATAATGAAAGTATCATATAAGGCACCAACATTTTTTTTTCAAATAAAAAAACTGTTGAATGGGGGTCACTCAATTCTAATACCCAATCCCTCATTGAAGCCCAACTCAAGTAGATTAATCCAGGTAAGAAAATCAAGTAATAAACTATATTTTCAAAAATTTTCCCAAAATTAGATTTCATAGTTTGTTGGATTAATTGTCGTCTTTGAAAAAAATCTTTGTAAGCCTTTTTTTAAAGTAATGTACTTAATCCATGCCGACAGGAATGCTCGAAAATGCCCTTAGTAAAATAATCAGAATCAGCGCAATGGCAATAAGCCAAAGTACAAAGCTCCATACAAATACACTCATTGTGACACCATGTTTTTTTCTAAACCCCCAGTACAGAAGCAAAAAAGTACTCGATAAAAAGTATAAAGAAAAGAAGATGCTGAAATACAAATCTTTCTTAGGAAAATTGCTTGCCCTGAATGCACTCCACAACCCACCTTCGTATGGATTGAGCATCAACCATGATACAATGATCATTGTGGATAGAAATAGTCCGAAGTAGATAATATTGGTCAACCAGCGGCTTATCATATTTTCCATTGTTGATCGATTGTTTTATCAGAACAGCCCCCTACTCCACCAAATTTATCAGAACCCGATAATCATCATACCTCGCGTCATCGCTTTTCATTTCCAGCAAATCAAGCAATTGCCCCGAGTATGTTTCCTCCAATTCCGAGCGCGTTTGTTGGCATCGCACCTCAATATCGCCCTGCAACAGTTGGTTCAGTCGCCAGCGGTAGGTGGCCTGCATTTTGCGCAGGATGCGTTCATTGGCCTCTATGTGATCGCTGCCGGGCCGCACGGGCGTGATCTTTTCAAAAGCGGCATTGTTGCGGGCCAGCAGCCGGGCTTTTTCCATGATAAAAAAGGCGGAATGCGCCCAACCCTGACTGCCTGTGACCAACCTGGCGTAAAGCACCAATTGCAAGTCGGCTTCATTGCGAATGCTGTCTTCCCGGTAGCCGATGCCCCGCCATTTGAGGTCCAATACGGCCAGTTCGTCGCCGCGCTGCAACACCAAATCGGCCCGACCGTGCAGCGCCGTGCCTTCAAACTCGCCCTCCACGGGTTGTTCGGTAGCCAATACCTGCCAGTTGTTTTCCCGCAGCAGATGCAGCAGGCTCCAGGCCGATTGTTTCACGCCATTCAGGAAACTGATGCGCTCCGGTTCGCGCCCGTACAGCAGCAGCACAGCGCCCTCGCGAGCCAGCAAAGATTCCGATTCCTGATCCACCCAGCGCTCCAGGTCGCCCTTGCTCCAGGAGGAGGTGTCTAAAACAAAAAGTCGCTCGAAAAAGCGGTGCGCCAGATTGCCCATCAGCGCTTCGTCTTTGACCAAACTGAGGATGGAGGATTTCACCAATTTGATCTTGTGCCGGAACACCCATTGATACGGATAATACAGCAGGGTTTCCAAGCTGGTGAAGGTTTCTTTTTCGCGGGCCTCCACGCGGCGGTGCGGCAAGATGTGCAAAAACGGTCGGGGGCGCCCCAGGTAACGCCGTGGCAGAGCCGTTTTTTGTGGCAATACCGGCCCTGTTTTCCAGGCATCGCCGGCGGTATCGGCATCCACATCCAACGTGATGCGGTCTATTCCTGAAAAGGCCGCCGACAGATCGCCAAACAAAGGATGCGGCGGCGCTTCTTCTCCCTCCGAACTGTGCGGCAACAGCAAAAGCAGTCTTTTTCGGGCGGCCATCACCGGACGGCGTCGTTGCCACAACAGGCGTTCGTTTTGAAGCGCCGGACCTTCGACTTCCAGACCTCGGGCTTGCATCCAGGCCAATTCAGCGCGGTACCAGCGCGAGAAGAAATGGTCGGGTTCTTTTTGAATAAAATTCCACCAGAGCAGTTCTTCCACAGGCTCGATGAGCGCGCCGGGACGCGTGACAAAAGGCAAGTGGCCCTGTTCGCGCGGGCTGAGTTGCAGCGGCGAGGATTGATATACCGTGCGCACCACGCGTTCGAGTTCCAGATAGCCGAGTTGTGTTTCGGGCAGCGATTCCAGCAGTTCTACAATACGGCGGGCCTGTTCGCGCAGGGCGGGCAGCGTCGAATTGGACAGCATGTTTTCATCCATACTCTCTTTGGCCCACTGTTCGATGTATCGGAATATCTCCACGGCATCGGCTTTGGGAGCGCTGCGGGAGGAATCGTAACGTTTGCGCTCAAACCAAAAACGGTATTGTTTGCGCGCTTTGGCCGAGTCGGGGCCGCCATTTTGCGCCGCCAATTGCTCGGCTTCGTCGAAGTACCGGGCCACCGCTATGCGCCAGCCCTCGCCATGCAGGCCGGGCGTTTGGGCCAGGCTTTCTGCAATGGCCGCCGCCAGTCCGTCTTCTACCGGTTTCACTGCCAGCGACACAAATTCCATGAGTTTGAAGGGGTCCACGGGATTCCACAAAAATCCGGCAGCCAATTTCAGCACCTGCAAAGTGGGGCGCGCCTGCGAGGCAGAGAGCAAACCGAGGCTGGGCAATCCCTCCTGAATGAGCGCATTGTCCAAGCTCCGGCTGCGGTCGGAAATATAGCACAGCGGCCGGAAATCCGGGTTTCTGCGCAGGAGCGTTGCCGCCCAGGCTGCCAGATCGCGATCCCGCCGGGTGCGCGCCAACAGCAGCGAGCCGTCGCCGCGGAGTTCGGTTTTTCCGGTGCCTTGTCCGGCCAAAACCCGCTGAAAACGAGCCAGATCGGTATCTGCGTCCGAGGGCTGTATTTGCGGAAGCCAGGTGAGTTGCACGCCTGTTTTTTCGAGGGCGGCCAGCAGTCGGCGAAAGTGTGGCGGCAGTAATTCCGGCGGTTCTACTATTTTGATTTCCTGCACCGGATGGCGACGTGTGGAAAGCACCGACAGCACCGCGCTGAAGCGATCTGCCCAGCCCGGCGAAAAGGCTTTGCCCTCCTCCACCCCGATCCGCAAAGCAGTTTCCAACTCGGCCAGCACCCGTACTCGCGGCGGTTCATCGCCCGAAAGGGCAAAATCCCAGCCCGCCAAAAGCAGTTCGTCGCGGTAGGCCAACAGGGCGGTAGCGGTTGCCAAAGGATCGGCGGCGAAGGATTCGGCAAAAAAAGCATCGGGATGCTCGCTGAGGTGAGCGCTGAGCAACTGCCGGTACTGCTCGATGCGCAAAAACTCGTCTAACGGCTGCGCGCCGGCTAATCCCAGGTGCGATTCCAGCACATTGAGCAAGCCCTGCGGCCCCACCCAAAACATACCGCTCCAGGGCGGCGCAGGCATACGCCAGAGTTCTTCTTCCAAAGCCAGACCGAAATAGAGGAGCATGTTGTACGGGTATTTGGCAGGCAAACGTACAAAAGATTATTATACCTTTGTCCGAAATTTTTATGCTCGAAACCATACAACATTGGGACCAACAAGTATTCGAACTGCTCAACGGGCAGTGGCAATCGCCGTTGTTGGACTGGCTGGCCCCGCTGTGGCGCGACAAACGTTTCTGGATTCCGTTGTACCTGCTGCTTTCCATTTTTGTGGTTCGCACTTACCGAAAACGAGGCCTGTATTTTCTACTGGCACTGGGACTGACCGCCGGCATCAGCGACGTGGCGAGCAGCCGCATAGTGAAGCCCTCCGTTCAACGGCTCCGGCCCTGCAACAACCCCGAATTGCGCGACGACGTTCACCTGCTCGTCCACTGCGGATCGGGTTATAGTTTCACATCTTCCCATGCGGCCAATCATTTTGCAGCGGCTGCCTTTTTATTTTTCACGCTGGGCAGGCTGCATCGGCGTGGTCGCGGGCTGTGGTGGCTGTGGGCGGCTTCTATTGCCTACGCACAGGTATATGTGGGCGTTCATTATCCGGCAGATATTTTGGCGGGAGCCGTCTTGGGCGCCGCTATTGGATATTTGAGCAGCAGGCTATACCTTCGCCTCCCGAATTTGAGCATAGCCTCGATGAACACAAATCAGCGCGCATGAGCATAAGCCAATACCTGCTTCTTTTTTTTGCCGTCATTTTGGGCGGAGTCATCGGTTTTGGACTTCAAAAATACGAGCGCAACCACCTCAAGATCGTGCTGGCTTTCAGCGGCGCTTTTTTGCTGGGCATTTCCGTTTTGCACCTGATGCCGGCGGTGTATGTGCAGCAAAAAGAGCAGGCAGGCTTATGGATTTTGCTCGGTTTTTTCATACAACTGGCATTGGAGCAGCTTTCTACCGGCGTAGAGCACGGCCATGTACACGCCCACCCTCATGCGCCGCGCGGGTTTGCCATTCAGGTGATGATCGGCTTGTGCCTGCACGCATTTCTGGAAGGTATGCCCTTGAGCGGTTATGAACAGGTGCATACCGCGCACGATCATTCCGGTCATGCAGAGCATCACTTATTATATGGTGTAGTGTTGCACAAAGCTCCGGCGGCTTTTGCGCTGGTGATGTTGCTGCTCAGTTCGCAATTCAAAAAAGCGGCTGTGATTTGCTGTTTGTTGGTATTTGCCTCCATGTCGCCGCTGGGCGCTTTGCTCACTCAATTTATCGGAGTTAATCAAGGCACTTTTTCCATTTTGCTGGCAGTGGTTATCGGCTCGTTCCTGCACATAGCGACCACCATTTTGTTTGAATCCGGCGAAAGCAAACACCACCGGGTCTCCTGGGGGAAATTGGCTGCCATTGTGGTAGGCGTAGCACTATCCATGTTGACCATGCTTTGACCCCGGCGCTACGAAAGGACTTCATTAAAAAAAATGCCGATTTCTACGCAAGTTGTAAAAAAGAGGTATTTTAGCGCGTTGAACAAAACAAAATAACCATCAGCCCGATTTGGCCTATGAAATGTTGTTACACTTCGTTGATTCTCATATTTTTTATATCAATTGCCGGCTTTTCAGCCAATGCTCAGGCTACCCTGCGCGGAGATGTGACAGACGCAGGCAATTCCGATCCGCTCATCGGCGCCAGCGTAGTCATTAAAGGTACGACAGAAGGCACCGTGACGGAATACGACGGCACTTTTGAACTAAAAACAAAGCAGCCCCTGCCGCTCACGCTCATCATTTCTTATGTCGGCTACAATGAAATAGAGTTGCCCGTAAACGCTGCCAATCAACCGCTGAAAATCAAGCTCAATGCCAGCGCCATTACCACCGAAGTGGTAGAAATCAAAGGCCAACGCATCTCCGAGAAGCAAAAAGCCAACCCGCTCACGGTAGAATCCCTCGACCTCATCGCCATCAAACAGGCCGCCACCGACAACTTCTACGACGGACTCGGCTCGCTCAAAGGCGTGGACCTCACCGCCGCCAGCCTCGGTTTCAAAATCATCAACACCCGCGGCTTCAACAGCACCAGCCCGGTGCGCAGCCTCCAGATCATTGACGGCGTGGACAATCAGGCGCCGGGCCTCAACTTCTCGCTCGGCAACTTCCTTGGCTCCTCTGAATTGGACGTCGTCAAAGTGGATCTCATCGTGGGCGCCAGTTCGGCATTTTACGGCCCCAATGCTTTCAACGGCGTTATCAGTATGGAAACCAAAAACCCCTTCCTGCACAAGGGCCTTTCCTCGTCCGTCAAAGCGGGCGAACGGAGCCTCTTGGAGGGAGCTTTCCGCTGGGCCGATGCGCTCAAAAATAAAAACGGCCACGACGCTTTTGCCTACAAGGTCAACTTCTCCTATATGCGCGCTTATGACTGGGAAGCAGACAATTACGACCCCGTGGACGGCACCGATACCGGCGTGGACAATCCCGGCCGCTACGATGCCGTGAATGTCTATGGCGATGAGTACTTTACAGGTTTCGACTATTCCACTTTCGACCTGCACACTTACCCCGGCCTCGGCGCCTGGCACCGCACCGGCTACCGCGAAAAAGACCTTGTGGATTACAACACCCGCAATATCAAGGCCAATGCCGCTTTCCACCTGCGCACCAATCCCGCTGCCGGAGACGCCTCGCCCGAACTGATTTATTCTTCCAATTTTGGCACAGGCACAACGGTATATCAGGGCGACAACCGCTTCAGCTTGCGCAATATCCGCTTTTTCCAAAACAGGCTCGAATTCAGAAAAAGAGATCAGTATTTCATTCGCGCCTATATGTCGAAGGAAGACGCCGGCGATTCTTACGACCCTTATTTTACAGCACTTTTGCTGCAAGACAGCGCCAAACGCAACACAGATTGGGGCATAGATTATGTGGACTACTGGCTGCGCAATGTGGCGCCCGTCATCAAAAACGCAGAGGGTTTTCCGCGCCTCAACATTGTCTTTGATCCCAATACCGGACAGGTGACCGCCACCTTCGACCGCGAGGCGGCATTGGCCTGGCTGGCCAACAACAAAGACCGAATTGACGCCTGGCACACACAAGCAGAGATAGCCGCCAACACGGCCAATCCGCGCAATGGCTCGGTGGACTTTTTCGTGCCCGGTACCGACCGGTTCAGGGATGAATTCAGGGAAATAACCTCCAAAAGTCGAAATGACAACGGCACCCGCTTCATAGATCGCTCGGCGCTGTATCATGTACACGGCGAGTATAAATTCAAGCCTTCTTTTCTGGAATATCTGACCGTGGGCGGCAATGCCCGGCTTTATACGCCCGTATCGGAAGGCACGGTTTTTTATGATACGGCCGGCATACGACTGACCAATTTTGAGTTCGGGATGTACAGCGGTTTGGAAAAAGCCCTGTTCGACAACCGCCTGAAAGCCTCGCTGGCACTGCGTCTCGACAAAAACCAGAATTTCAACTGGCTTTTCTCGCCGGCGGCCTCTTTGGTGTGGAAACCCAGCCCCAACAACTACCTCCGCGCCTCTTTTTCTTCCGCCATCCGCAACCCTACGCTGACCGATCAGTATCTCTCGCTCAACGTAGGGCGCGCCACCCTCAGCGGCAACTTAGAAGGCGTGGACAGCTTGGTGACCATTTCTTCCTTGCGGGATTTTCTCGGCACATTGGATCGCAATCAATTGGTTTACTTCAACATAGACCCGGTTCGGCCCGAAAAAGTAAAAACTTTTGAATTGGGCTACCGCACCACTTTGTTTGACAAACTATTCATTGACGCCGGCTATTATTACAGCATTTACAACGACTTTCTGGGCTTCAACCTCGGCGCCGAACTCACCCTCGATCCACAAAACGGCCGGCCCACCAATGTGCGTGCCTACCGCTATGCAGCCAATTCTACCAACACCGTTACTACGCAGGGCTTCTCCATTGGTATGAATTACTACTTCGGCAAGTATTACATGGCTTCCGGAAACTACTCCTGGAACCGCCTCAACAAAACCTTTGAAGACGACCCCATCATTCCAGCCTTCAATACGCCGGAACACAAATTCAACATCAGCCTCAGCGGCAGAGACGTGCCCATCAATCTCGGATTTCTGAAACTGCCCAAGTTGGGCTTCAACATCAATTATAAGTGGATCGAAGGCTTTATTTTTGAAGGATCGCCGCAGTTCACCGGCCAAATCCCCACTTATGATCTGGTGGATGTGCAAGTGAACCACGAATGGAAAAAATTGAATAGCGTCATCAAAATCGGAGCTTCCAATGTGTTCAACAACAAGCAGTTCCAAACCTACGGCGGGCCGCGTATCGGGCGATTGGCCTACATCTCCTTTGTGTATGAATTCAAAAAACGATAATCTTTTTTCACCAAAAACAGGTACATTATGAAGTATTTCAACAAGATTTTACTGGCTGTTGCCTTGTTGGTTTCTATCGCTGCTCAGGCTCAGGAGCGCTATCTGGAACCCGTTTTCAACGAGGTAACTGTCACACGCGACCTTACCTACGGGGTCAACGCCACCGTTTTGTACGCCACTGTCGTGGGACAAGCCGTTCCCGAAGAACTGAAATTCGACTTCTTTGAACCCACCGGCGACGATGTAACCCAGCGTCCATTGGTGCTTTATTTCATCACAGGCAACTTCCTGCCCTCCGTACTGAATCAAACGACTTCGGGCACCCGCGGCGACAGCATCAACGTGGAAATTGCTACCCGTTTGGCTAAGATGGGCTATGCTGTGGCCATTTGCAGCTATCGTCTTGGCTGGAACCCAACCGCACAGACGCAACCCGAACGCGCCTTAGGTCTCATTCAGGCGGCTTACCGTGGCGTTCAGGATGCCCGCACCGCCATCCGTTACTTCAAGCGCAGTGTGGCCGAGCAAGGCAATCCATTCGCAGTGGATACCAGCCGCATCGTTTTGTGGGGCGAAGGCACCGGAGGGTATGTGACGCTGGCCACCGCCACGCTTGACAAGTTTTCTGAAATCGTTACCACTACCAATCCGGCAGGTAAATTCCTCACCGACCTCGACGGCAACCCGGCCACATTAGAGCCGATGGTCAATCCGTTTGCCAACGGCGACATCTATGGCACTTCAGTGGGTATTTTGCCTGTCAACGCTCCGCCGCTTCCTGCCGGCGACACGCTCTGCTACCCCAACCATGCGGGATACAGTTCCAACTTCCAACTGTGTGTAAACATGGGCGGCGCGCTGGGCGATATCTCCTGGCTCGAAGCCGGCGACCCTCCGATGATCTCCTACCACGTTCCTACCGATCCGAACGCGCCTTATGTGGACGCCGTACTCATCGTACCCACGACCGGCGACCCCATCGTACAGGTGCAGGGCAGTTTCGCCGTTATTGAAAAGGCAAACATGCTGGGCAACAATGCGGCTTTTGCGGACATCAGTGACGACTGGACTACGGCCGCTGTCGCTGCTTCTGCTACCGCAGGGCATCCTTACAAAGAAGGGCTGTATCCTTTCAACCGCCGCACCAACGCTTTCAATCGTCAGGAAGGCTCTCCCTGGAGCTGGTGGAATGCCGCTTACTGGGATGCCATTCCGCACCCCAGCGGCGCGGGTTCTTACCACTTCATCGGTTTGTTGGGCAATGCGACCATGAGCGCTGCACAGGGCCGCCTCTACACTGATACCATCATGGGCTATTTTGCACCGCGTGCTTACGCAGCCCTCAACCTGACTTCTTCAACGCAGGAACTCATTGCCGGCGAACAGGTACAACTCAAAGCCTTCCCCAACCCGGCAGGCGAGGAAATACTGATTCAGACCGCAGCAGAATTCCCTATGCAGGATATCCGTCTGTTTGACATGAATGGCCGTCAGGTACAGGCACACACCGGCATCAACAACAACCAGCACCGCGTGCGCCGGGGCGATCTGCCCAATGGCGTGTATTTAGCCAAAATCAGATTGGAACGGGGTGTAGTTACTCAAAAGATCATGTTCCGGTAGGACTTTAGACATCCATTGAGAAAAAATCGGGGGCTGCCCTGAGGTTGTTTTTGCATCGCAGGAACGCCTCGGAGCAGCCCCTTTGGTTTCGTGGCAAACGCAACTAGTAGCTCGAAGCTCTCGGCCTCGCTTAGTTAACGGATTTGAAGCAGGTTTAGTCACCCCTTCACTACCCTGTGATCCTTTTCAGATAAAGTTACCGTCTTTCATCTCCAAACGGCGGTCGCTCATGGCGGCCAATTCCTGATTGTGGGTGACGATCACAAAAGTCTGGTTGAATTCCTTCCGCAATTGGAAAATCAATTGATGCAATTCCTGAGAGGAAACCGTGTCCAAATTGCCGGAAGGCTCATCGGCAAAAACGACCAAAGGGCTGTTGATGAGGGCGCGGGCTACGGCCACACGTTGTTGCTCGCCGCCGGAGAGTTCGCCGGGTTTGTGGGTAATTCGCTCTGAAAGCCCCAGATAATCAAGGAGTTCGGCGGCGCGTTTGCGGGCCTGCACCTCCGGAGTTTTGGCAATGAAAGCCGGAATGCACACATTTTCCAAGGCGGTAAATTCGGGCAGCAGGTGGTGAAATTGAAATACAAAACCGATGTTGCGATTGCGAAATTCAGAGAGCCGGCGACCGCTCAGACCGGTAATTTCTGTGCCGTTGATGCTCACTGTTCCTTCGTCGGCGCGGTCAAGTGTACCCAGAATATGGAGCAGCGTACTCTTGCCGGCCCCCGATTTCCCCACAATGGAGACTACCTCGCCTTTTCCGATTTCAATATCCACCCCTTTGAGAACGTGGAGGTTATCGTAAGATTTATGAATGTTTGAGCCTTTTATCACAGCGTTTTCAGGTTTGAAGCTCAAAGATAGCGCAAGATTTCGGAATTTTGCCGCCATGATGCTCCCTTCCGATACCAATACCGTTCAACCCCTGCTGGGAACCGCTATGTGGGGCTGGACGGTAAGCCGCCCTGTCTGTTTCGACCTGCTCGACACTTTTTACGCTGCCGGCTTCCGCCAGATAGATGCCGCCGTGAATTACCCCATCAACAAAAAACCTGACGACTTCCGTGCTGCCGAACACATCCTGCTGGAATGGATTCATGCACACGGCATACAGGATTTGAAAATCACCATGAAATTGGGCAGCCTCAACAATCTGCGCAGCCCAGAACACAACCTCAGCAAGAGTTTTCTGCTCCTCAATTTAGACGACTACCGCTATCGCCTCGCCGAAAATTGGGATACCCTGATGATACACTGGGACAACCGTGAAGAACCCGAAGCTATAACGGAGACAATGGAAGCACTGGCTGTAGCCCGCGAGGCCGGTTTGCGCATCGGGCTGTCGGGGATCAAGCGCCCGGATGTGTACGCCAGGCTCAACGCACAAGCGGGTTTCAACTTCGATTTTCACATCCAGATCAAGCACAATTTCCTGCAATCCGACCATGCGCGCTACGGCGACTTTCACGGCCGCCGCAGATTTTCCGCTTACGGCATTCATGCAGGCGGTCTCAAACCCGATGTAAATGACTATCGTTCAGATAGTTCATTAAAAGCCAGAGGCGGCGATGTGCAAACTTTGATGCCGGAGTTGGAGCAATGGAAGCAACTGATTGAAAAACAGCCCCGACCGCTTGGTTTCCATGAGGCGGCTATGATGTTCGCAGCAGCGCACCCCGACATGGAAGGCATTGTCATCGGGCCTTCCTCACCGGCGCAATTGCTCGACACCATAGCCACCTGGAAAAATCTGGACACGGAAGCCTGTGACATCTTGTACTCAGGCTACTGCCGACTTAGGTCTATTAACCCCGGCTGAATCTGCTATTTTTCGTCCGAGTCGTCAATGATGGCATCATCAATGAGTTCGTTGCCGTCGCCGTCGTTGTCGAAAAAGCCCGAAACGCTGCCTTCTGATTTGGGAGCAGGCGTGTAGTCGGGGTCTCTGCGAATTTCGGGTTTGGAGCTGTAATCGCCGTCGGCAAAGCGTGCAGCGCGATCAAAGAAGCTCTCATGCTTGTCAAATAAGCTGTCTTTGGTATCAATGGGCGGCTTGGTAAAATCGGTGGCAGATGCTTTACGAGCAGCTTCTTCACCCATGCTTTGCGCCTGCCGGATGGCATCGTCCATATTTTCTTTGGCAGCTTCTTCCTGTGCGCGTTCCATCAGGCCGGATGCTTTTTCCATCAGGTCGCCCCCCAGCGCTTTGGCGCGCTCCAGCGTTTCGCCGCCCTTTTCAAAGATTTTACCTCCGATGTCTTCTGCAACGTGCATGATTTTTGCACCCGCATCTTCCATCACAGGCAACACTTTTTCGCCCAATTGCTCGGCAGCGCCCATTACTTTTTCCAATGCTTCGCCGCCTTGTTCCATTACTTTGGCGCCCACTTTTTCGGCGGTATCCAATACGGTTTTGCCCAACTCTTCTACTTTAGAAGGCGGTGCATCCGTTACCGGAATATGCGTTGAAGAAGTTTCGGGAGCGGCTGAAAAAATAGAATCATCTTGGAAGGATGATTGCGGTTGAGGCGCAGGCGGCTCCGGCACGATGGTTTCGCCTTTATCCATCAGGCTGTCCCAGATGTCGGTCGCTTTTTCTTTGGCAACCTCTCCAATTTCCTCGGCCTTATTCATGGCTTTGTTCAAAAATTCACTGGTAGAATCCCAGGCTTTTTCAGTGACGACCTCCGCCGTTTCGCGAGCGGATTCAATGAAGTCGGAAGTTTTATCCATCAGTTCCGAGCCGGCTTCTTTACCTGCCTCTACGGCTTTGTCGGCGGCAGAAGAAGTAACGGCTTTAGCGCCAAACAACAGTTTTTTGAGATCATTTACTATACTCATGACTTTGTGTTTAAAAGTTCGAGACGAAAGTAGCGCTTTTCGATGAGTTGCTCAAAAACTTTGGAAGTACCAGCCGGAATTCCTGACAGGCTGTACCTCGCTGCTCCCCGACTGGAGGCGTCTTACGTCCATCAGGCTTTTGAGACGATGTTCCTGAAAGTCTGCATCGCCTGGGCGGAGGCTCTGTTCCTGAATGCTGCCGTTGTCGGACCCGCTGTGAATGAAGCGCCCCTTGCCTGTGTAAATGCCGACGTGCGAGATGCGGCGGCTGCCGTCGGGGCGGAAATTTCCGAAAAACAAAAAATCTCCGGGCAGCAAATTGGAAAAATCAGAGGTCCAAACCACCGGTTCGCCTGCAAACACTTGCTGCGAGGCATCGCGGGGAATGATATGACCGAGTAAAAAATACACCGTTTTGGTAAACCCGCTGCAATCCAATCCTTTGCCGCTGGTGCCGCCCCAGAGGTAGGGTCTGCCGCTGAATCGGGCCGCCGTTGTCAGTACAGAATCCATGTTGGAAACAGTGCGGTGCTTCCAGTTTTCCAAAGGCAGCCAGGCTCCGGCGGGCAATACAGCCGTGCGACCGTCGGGGAAAACGATGCGCCCGGAGGCGGCATTCCACTCCACAATGGCGCCCGTACTCAGGTCGCTGAGAGGAACCGACTGCTCAGGGCCTGCATAACACAAGGCATGATCGCCGAGGAAAATCAGGCGTTCGGACTGCCTCCAGCGCTGCATTTCCGCTTCGGTTTTACGGGCAAATGCACCGTTTTCCAACCAGCCTATATAGCGGTCGGGGGTTTGTATCTGGTACCAGTCGCCTTGTTGGCGCAGCACTTTGATCGGCGCACCCAGCAGGGCTTGTGTGGCCAATTCGGCGCTGTGTTTGGGTTCGGAGCGGATGTTGGCCACCGACACCTTTACGATGCCGAAGATGTATGCGCCCAGAGCCGTATCCGGCAGTATTTGCAGGTTTGTCTGCGCCATGATGTCGGCCTGTTGGAGCCTTTGCAGTAGCGCGCCCTTAGCTTCCGGCTGATCTGTGACACCAGAAACAGCAAGGGTTTTGCCGCTCACGGAGGTTTGTACATCCCACACGGCGATACGCTTATCGGGGGCGAATGTTTTTTTCAAGTCGGCGAGGATGGAATCTGCGACGGCTTGTTTTGAGATTTGCCCTGTTGCGCTGCCGTACAAACAAAAGAGGAGACAGGTAAGCATGATGGTTCGCATATCGAAGAGATTGTTGGAAAGCAAAGATAGCAGCCCGGAATAAAATTTTGTTTACAGTATGTAAAAAATCGAAAGAGATAATTACCTTTGCACCCGCTTTTTGATTTTTTAACCATTATGTCTGATAATCAATGAAAAACTACGAAGTTACTTTCATCGTGGACCCGGTGCTGTCGGGCGATGAAATTGAAGCGACAGCTCAGACATATGTCAATTACCTCGATAAGGTAGGTTGTCATATTGTGCATGTTGACAAGATGGGGCTGCGTACGCTGGCCTATGAAATCAAGCGCCGTTCTTCCGGCGTTTATTTCTGCATCGAATTCCAGTCGCCCAACGGCGAATTCATGGACGACTTTGAGCTGGCCCTGCGCCGCGACGAGCGCTTGCTGCGCTTCCTCACCATTGCTCTGGACAAGTTCGGAGTAAAGTACAACGACGACAAGCGCAACGGCTTGATCGGCAAGAAGAAACGTGCCGGCGCTGAAACCAAAGAAGAGGCTCCTGCACCTGTTGCAGCCGCGCCTGCTCCGGTGGAAGCTGCTGCTCCGGTAGTGACTGCCGAAGAATTTGCCGCTGCCGCACCTGCTGTTGTTGAAGAAGAGGTTGTTGAACCGGTCGTTGAAGTCGCTGCGGAAGCAGTGGAAGAAGCAGCCGAAGCAGCTACCGAATCGGAAGAGCAAGCCTAACGAAACCATTCTTGTCTAACCGGAAAAAACAATCATCATGGCTACGTCCAGAGACGATATCAAATTTCTCAGCAACCCGAAAATCGGCCAGAACCGCAAGAAATACTGCCGTTTCCGCAAGTTCGGGATCAAACACATTGACTACAAAGACGCAGACTTCCTGCTTCAATTCGTCAACGATCAGGGCAAACTGCTGCCGCGCCGCATCACGGGCAACTCGCTCAAGTTCCAGCGCAAAATTTCTACTGCCGTCAAGCGCGCACGTCACCTGGCTTTGCTGCCTTTCGTGACCGACATGCTCAAGTAATGTTTTTTTGGCTCTAAAATCTCAAAGAAATGGACATCATTCTTTTGCAAGATATTGAAAAAGTCGGCGAAAAGCACACCGTTGTCAAAGTACGCGATGGCTATGGCCGCAATTATTTGATCCCTCAGGGTATGGCTATTGTGGCCAACAAGCAAAACATGAACCGCTTGGAGGGACTCAAACGCCGCGAAGGCGCTGTGGAGGCTCAAATGATCACTGAATATCAGGAGATCGCTGCCCGTTTGGAAGGAAAAACCATCCAAATCGGCGCTAAGGCAGGTACCAGCGGCAAGATTTTCGGCAGCGTGACCAACGTACAGATTGCTGCTGCGCTGAAAGACCAACTCAACATTGACGTGGATCGCCGCAAGATTTCATTGCCGTCCGAAGACGTGAAAATGGTGGGGGCTTACACCGCCAAACTGATGTTGCACAAAGAAGTTCAGCCCGAATTCAGTTTTGAAGTAGTGGCCGAATAATCATCTGCACTTTCTAATCTTCTTTCGCAGGAGCCTTTCCCGGTGTGGAACAGGCTCCTGTGTTGTTTTTGGGGTAGAGCTGGGGTTATCGCTTCTCAGTTTGCTTTTTCTTCTTTTCAACCCAATGTACTTGTTGTCGGCTGATGATGAGATTGGACATATAGCGCAGATGTCCGGTAGTACAGGTGATGTTTACAAAGCCCCAGCCTATTTTTGAAAAATACCCCCAGGAACCACACATCCCTGGCGCATAATACTTAGATGCGATTCTCATATCCGGGGTTAGAATGAGGTATTCCCAATTATCGCCATGATGAGAATGTGCTAATTTTTCGTTTTTATCCTCTCTGAGATCAATAAAAACGACCTCTGTACAATGTGGTATGTGCTCGTACAGCGGCGCGAATGTCAAAGTGTATAAACCTTTGCGAAGAATTTCCTTACCCCGACGAATCAAAAAAGAATCGTTGAAAGCACTGAAAGAGACGAGCGTGAAACTTTCCGCTTCGAGAGCAAGCGGGGTCTCTCCCAGATCACAACCATCATAAGAAAAGTAATCGTGACTCAAAACCCAGTCTCCATGAAGATAACTCTTCATCATTTGAGTCTGAGCCTTACCGATCTGAAATTGAGCGGCCAGAAGTAGCAAAAGGCAGCATAAATATTTCATTTAGAATATTTTAGATTGCAGCCATTAATCTTTGCACTACGAGTACGCGCCTTCTACCTCCTCAATTTCTTAGCTCCCGCAGCCCCGCCCGGCATCTGTGCAGGCATACCCATGCCCGGCATTTTGCTCATTTTGTGCATCATTTTGCGCATTTGCTCGAACTGGCGGATGAAGGCGTTGACCTGATCGAGGCTGTTGCCGGAGCCGTCGGCGATGCGTTTTTTGCGGCTCATGTTGATGAGATCGGGGTTGGTGCGCTCGGTGGGCGTCATGGAGAGGATGATGGCCTCGGTGCGATTGAAGGCGGAGTTGTCAATGTCCACATCGCGGAGGGCTTTGCCCATGCCGGGGATCATGCCCATGAGACTTTTGAGGTCGCCCATTTTGCGGAGTTGCTGAATCTGGCTGTAGAAATCGTTGAAATCGAGTTGATTTTTGCGGATTTTCTTTTCGAGGCGCTCGATTTCTTTTTCATCAAACTGAGCCTGCGCTTTTTCCACGAAGGAGACGATGTCGCCCATGCCGAGGATGCGTTGCGCCATGCGGTCGGGGTGGAACACGTCGAGGGTGTCCATTTTTTCGCCCTGGCTGACGAATTTGATGGGTTTGCCGACGGTGTATTTTACCGAGAGGGCTGCACCGCCGCGTGTATCGCCGTCGAGTTTGGTGAGTACAACGCCGTCGTAATCAATGACTTCATTGAAGGCTTTGGCGGTGTTTACCGCATCCTGGCCGGTCATGGAGTCCACCACAAAAAGGGTTTCGTGCGGCATGATGGCGCCTTTGACGGCGGCAATTTCTTTCATCATTTCCTCGTCCACGGCAAGGCGGCCGGCGGTGTCCACGATAACGACATCGAGGTTGTGGGCCTTGGCGTGTTCGATGGATTTGAGGGCGATTTCTACGGGATTTTTGTTTTCTACCTCTTTATAAACGGGTACGTTGATCTGCTCGCCGAGCACGGTGATCTGGTCAATGGCGGCAGGGCGATACACGTCGCAGGCCACGAGGAGCGGCTTCTTTTTGAGCTGGCTTTTGAGGTAATTGGCCAATTTGCCGGAGAAGGTGGTTTTACCCGAACCCTGCAAACCTGCGATGAGGATGACGGTGGGTTTGCCTTTGACGTTGAACTCGGCAGCCTCTCCGCCCATGAGGTTGACTAATTCGTCCATGACGATTTTGACCATCAACTCGCCGGGCTTCACCGCTTTGAGCACGTTTTGAGTGCCGAGCGCCTGTTCTTTCACCTTGTCGGTAAATTCCTTGGCAATTTTATAGTTAACGTCGGCGTCCACCAATGCACGGCGGATTTCTTTGATAGATTCTGCAACGTTGAGTTCGGTCAGTTTGTGTTCGCCTTTGAGGGTTTTAAAGGCGGAATCCAAACGGTCGGTCAGATTATTAAACATGCGATTTTAACATTTTTTTGAAAGCGATGGCAAAAGTATGAAAAGCTCTGCTTATTTTTGGCCTGTTCTCCTTTCACGTCCTGTGAACATCTTTCCGAATCAGCTTGCCTGCTTTCGGATTATCTGAAAATGAGTGCGTTATACGTTCCCCTATTCTATTTATTGCTGATTTTCAGGTAAACATTTTTAACTACTCAAAACGGAAATCTATGTCAACACCAATTAAAATTCTATTGTTGCTGTTGGCCTGGTTGCTCTACACCGTCTTCGCGTACCGGGGATGCAAAGAGGAACTATGCCTGCACTGCGGCGACGGAACTGCCGGCGTGGTGGCGCCTCCTGCCGGGCCGGAGGAGAGCATCACGCGCTATCCCATTGATTTTCAGTGGGACAATGCCGAAGCCTTCAAAAACGATGGCGCTGACGCCGAACTGAAAGCACTGGCCGCCGGGCTGCAAAACAACAACAATGTGCTGGAAGTCACCGGGTATTATTACGAAGGCGAAAAAGCGCCGCCGGGCTTCGACAACATGGGCTTCGCACGGGCTGCCCGCCTGAAGGACATGCTGGCAGCAGCCGGCGTGCCTGCCGACCGCATTCAGACCCGCGCCCGCGCCCTGCAAGGCGGCGAGGATGCGCAAAAAGGGTACTTTGTGGGCTACGAGGGCAATTGGAAAGTCGTCGAGCAGGCTGCCGAGGTGAAAACGGTGGAAGAATTGGACGACCGCATCATCATTCGTTTCCCATCGGGTTCTACCCAAAAAGATTACGACAAAAACGTGGACGACTATTTGGCCAAATTAGTCGCCCGCATCAAAGAAACCGGCGAAACCGTAACGCTCTCCGGCCATACCGACAATGTGGGCAACGCCGACGGCAACTTGAAGCTGGGCCAGGGCCGGGCAGATGCGGTGAAACGCCTGTTGGTCAAAAAAGGCGCTCCTGCCGATCAAATCACCACCGAATCGAAAGGACAAACACAACCTACGGCCTCGAACGAAACGCCGGAGGGTCGCCACGAAAATCGCCGCGTGGAGGTAAGGTTGAATAAGAAGTAACTATGTGTATTCGGCTGCGGGCCTCAAGCTGCAAGTTGTGGGCTGCAAAATCAAAACAATCATTGATCCATCTTAAAAAAGAAAATAACCATGTTTACAGGAAATCTTCTCTTGCACATCGAAACCAATTGCTGGCTGTGGTGGCTGCTCGGCTCCCTGCTGCCCTTGCTGCTCGGCATAGCCATCGGGTACCTGCTTTTCAGCAAATACCGCCGCCTGGCTGCCGAACTGGAAGCTGAGCGCAATCAACTCAAAGGCGAAGTAGCCGAATGGGAGAAAAACTACATGAGCCTGAAATATCAGCTCGACGAGTGCCAAAAAGAGCGCGACCGCATGAAAATTTCGCTGCAAAGCTGCGAAGCCGACAAAGCGGTGCTGCAATTCAAATTGGATCACAGCCACGATCACGATCACGACGCCCATGGCATAGTAGCCGGTTCTGTGGCTGCTCTGGCTCCGAAAGGCGCTGCCGGATTGGGCGCTTTGTTTACCAGCGATAACCTGCAAATTATTGAGGGCATTGGCCCGAAAATTGAGGAATTGCTGCACGCTGCCGGCATCAATACCTGGGCAGATTTGGCGAAAGCCGACTTCGACCGTCTGCGCCAAATATTGGACGAAGCCGGTCCGAGCTACCGCATCCACAATCCCGGCACCTGGGGCCAGCAAGCTGCTCTGGCGGCTGCCGGCAAGTGGGACGAACTGATTACGCTGCAAAAGGCATTGGATGCCGGCGAGGATACCGACGGAGGAGAATCGGATTCCAAGCTGGAAAAAATGGCCGTAAAACTGCTGGGCTTTTCCATGAATCCGAGCGACCTGAAGGTAGTGGAAGGCATCGGCCCGAAAATTGAGGAATTGCTCAAGGCCGACGGCATTCACAACTGGTCTGACCTGGCCGCAGCTTCCGCAGATCGCATACAAGCCGTTCTGGATGCTGCCGGTGATAACTTCCGATTGGCCAATCCGGGTACCTGGCCGCGTCAGGCGGCGATGGCGGCTGCCGGCGAATGGGTGGAGCTGAAGGCTTACCAAAATGAGCTGCAAGGCGGGAAATAAGTCTTGCTGAAAATGATAAAAAGGCGTTTCGTTCAAGTGGGCGGAGCGCCTTTTTTTGTTACGGCAGAAAGATAAAAATGCAATTGTCTTTCTCATTGCAAAAACTCAATTCCAGCCTGATAAGCCTCACATCTTTCTTCTACTTTTAGCCCCTGAAAATCAGCTTACATCATCCAAACAGCACATCTACACATGCACCGTTTCCTATTACTCTGCACACTGCTTTTCCCACTCCTCGCATCTGCCCAATTCGGCGCTCCCGCCACACTCTGGACGCCCGCATCAGCGTCAGAGACCCGGCAGCCGGCAGGCGAAAGACGCATCCAACCACAAGTGTATCAAACCTTTGCCTTAGACATCAACGCTCTGCGAAGCCGCCTGACCCATGCCCCGATGGAGCGCACGGAAGCCGCCAAAAGCCGGGCGCCGATGGTGGAAATACCGCTCCCCGACGGCGAAATCATTCGCTTCAGCGTTTGGGAATCGCCCATTATGGAGCAGGCTCTGGCGAAGCGCTATCCCGGCATCCGCACTTATGCGGGCCGCGCAGTACACGATCCGGCCATGACACTGCGCTTCGATCTCACGCCGCAGGGCTTTCACGCCACGCTGTTCACGCAGCAGTTCGGCGCGGTTTTTATTGATCCGCTGTATCAAGGACAAGACCAGTTGTATCAGATTTATGCCAAAAAAGACTTCGTTCCGGCGGCGCACAAAACCTTCTCCTGCGCCTTTAATCATTCACATGCCAATGAGCCCGACGGCAACGAGCCTCAGCGCGGCAAGCGTTTCGGCGACTGTCAGTTGCGCGTTTACCGGCTGGCCTTGGCCTGCACCGGCGAGTATGCACAGTTTCACGGCGGCACGGTTCCTTTGGTACTGGGTGCTATGGTTACGACCATGAACCGGGTGAACGGCGTGTATGAACGGGAGTTTGCCGTGCGCATGAACTTAGTGGCCAACAACGATACCCTCATTTTTCTGAATGCCGAAACCGACCCCTTCACCAACAACGATGTGGGCGCCATGCTGGGCGAGAACCAAGCCATCATAGACAGCCTGATCACTCCGGAAAAGTACGACATCGGGCACGCATTCGGCACCGGCGGCGGCGGCGTGGCAGGATACGGCGTGGTGTGCAATCCCAACTCCAAGGCCATCGGCGTCACAGGCGGCGGCGCGCCCGTCGGCGACCCGTTCGATATAGATTATGTGGCCCACGAAATCGGGCACCAATTTGCTGGAAGTCATACCTTTAGAGGCTGCGGCAATGATAATGCCAACGACCCCACCGCATTGGAACCGGGCAGCGGCTCTACCATCATGGCGTATGCGGGCATTTGCGGTGACAATGTGCAGTCGAACTCCAACGACTATTTTCACGGATACAATTTGGAGGAAATGTCCAATTTCATCACCCTGGGCGGAGGTAACACCTGCGGCGAACAAATCCCGTTAGACAACCTGCCGCCCGAAGTGACGAGCAGCGGGCAATCGTATGTTATCCCCATCGGAACGCCCTTTTTTCTCACGGCTCAGGCGACCGACCCCGACGATGATCCGCTCAGCTATTGCTGGGAACAGTTTGACGATGAGCTAAGTCCGCAGCCGCCGCAACCCACCAACACCGGCGGCCCCAATTTCAGAACCCTCACGCCCTCGCCGAGTCCTACTCGCTATTTTCCGGCCTTGCCTGCATTGGTCAACGGCGGGCCTTTTATCTGGGAAGTGCTGCCGACCGTAGCGCGCAGCATGAATTTCCGCGTTTCGGTGCGCGACAATGCCCCCGGCGGAGGCTGTACCGATCATGGCAGCGTAGCCATCACCGTCAGCGATGTGGCCGGCCCTTTTGTTGTACTCAACCCCGATACAGCCGGCATTCGCTGGACGGCAGGCGGGCAGGAAATTGTGCGCTGGGACGTGGCCAACACCCAACTGGCGCCCGTGAGTTGCGCGGAAGTGGACATCCTGCTCTCTACCGACGGGGGCCTCTCCTACCCCACCGTGCTGGCTGCCGGCGTGCCGAATAATGGCCTCCATGCCGTGGACGTGCCCCATCTGCTCAGCTCATCGGCCAGGGTGATGGTAGTTTGTGCCGGAAGCATCTTTTTCGATATTTCCAACAACAATTTCAGCATCGTTGAACCGGCGGCAGGATTTGTGCTGCACACCGAACCCAACGCGATTAATTCCTGTGGATTGGATGAGATGAGCATTTCCATCGGCTTAGATACGACGGATGGATTTGAGGGTCGGATAGGATTGGAAGTTTCCGGTTTGCCGGAAGGCGTGCTTGCTGCCTTCGATCAGGATACCCTTGACGGCGGCGGGCAGGCCACATTGACCATCAGCGGATTATCTGCCGCCACAGCGGGAATTTACACCATTGTAGTGACCGGAACCGGCAACGGAGGAAGTCAGTCGGCGGCCTTTGTATTCAACGCTACCCCGGCATTGCCCGATCCTGTACTACCTGCTGCTCCCGTCAACGGCGCCGTCAATGCCCGGTTGATGCCCCTGCTGGCCTGGAACGACATGCCTCGCGCCGATACTTATACCCTTGAGATAGCCGACAACCCGGAGTTTGTACCGGTGCTTTTGGCGCAAGCCGGACTGACCGACATCCAGTATCAAATAAGAAACAACCTGCCGGACGGAGCAGTGCTCTACTGGCGAATCCGGGCCGCCAACGCTTGCGGCAGCGGCGAGTATGGGCCTGTATATCAGTTCACTACGGCGGCGGTAGCTTGTACGACCTTGGTGAGCAGCGATGTGCCTTTAGCCATCAGTCCCGATGATACCGTGACGGTTTTTGCTACCGTCCTGTTTCCTGTACCGGGTATTGTGACCGATGTGAACATACCTGTACTGAAAGGGACGCACGACTGGATCAACGATCTTCAGTTTTCACTCATCGGCCCATCGGGGACTACCTCGGCACTCTTGGGGCCTGTTTGCTGGGATGAGGATCATTTCGACATCCGTTTCGACGATGCCGCCACAACGCCTTATAATACCATACCCTGCCCACCCACAGACGGCGGGCTTTACCGGCCCCGGTCGCCACTGTCGGTTTTCAACGGGCAAGACGCGGAGGGCGCCTGGAAGTTGCAGGTTTTTGACTCTTGGGCTGCCGACGGCGGAGAACTGACCGACTGGTCTTTGGAGGTTTGCTACCTGCCGCCACCCAATGCCGGCTGCTCGCTGAGCGTCGCCGCTGAAGTGATAGCCACCCATTGCACACCCTGCACCTCCAACCTTGCGCTGATGGTAACGGGCGCAAGCGGCTCAACTGCCTTTTTGTGGAACGACGGCTCGCGGGATGCCTCGCGGCAGGCTGTTTGTGAGGGCAGTTACACGGTAATGGTGGTGGACTCGGCAAGTTGTGAAGTGACTTTGCAGGTAGAAGTACCTCCAGCAACTGAGTTTCTGAGCATCGGCGCAACGGCCACACCTGCTCAGGGTGGCAACAACGGCAGCGCCACGGCAACCGCAACGGGAGGCATTGCGCCGCTTACTTACCTCTGGAATACCGGCGACACTACGGCCACCGTGCAACAGTTGGCAGCCGGCATTTACACCGTCACCGTGACGGATGCCAATGGGTGTACGGCTACGACGGAAGTGGTGGTGGAATTTGTTTCGGGGCTGGGAGAAGTCATCGGGCTGAACGAATTCCGGCTGTCGCCCAATCCTACCGGCGGGAAAGTTCAGGCTTTCATCGCCTTTGAGCAAGACGAGGAGGTATGGGTGGAGATTTACTCCATTGACGGCCGCCGTTTACAACGCAATACGCAGCACGGGCAACGCATTGAACTGTTGTTTGACCTGACGGATCAGAACGACGGCGTATATTTTATTTCAGTGCGAACAGCGCGGGGCAGTGTGACGAAGCCGGTGGTGCTGGCCAAGTGAGGCTGATGTGACAATGTGTTCAATAAAAAAACCGGCAGGACTTCAATGAGAAGATCTGCCGGTTTCATTTTTTATAAAACGGCTCAATTGCTTTTCGCCAACTGAATCTCGCCCAACAGACGCACTTCGTCGCTGACCAGCACGCCGCCTGCTTCCAGCGCTGCGTTCCAGTTGAGGTCCCAGTCTTTGCGATTGATTTTGCCCGAAAGGGTGAAGCCGGCCTTGGTGTTGCCCCAGGGGTCCTGGCCGATGCCGCCAAACTCCGCTTCCATTGTAACGGGATGCGTGATGCCTTTGATGGTCAGATCGCCCTGAAGTTGGTTGTTCGCGGGCGAGTAAGACTTCGCTTTGAAGACCAAGGCTGCGTGGTTTTCCACATCGAAGAAATCGGCGCTGCGCAGGTGGCCGTCGCGCTGTTCGCTGCCTGTGTTGACGGAGGCCGTTTCGGCAGAGAACTGGATGGAGGCCGTAGAGAAGTCATCTCCCTCGGTTTCTACCTCTACATGGAAGCGGTCGAAGCTGCCGGTGACAGTGGCGATCATCATGTGCTTGACCTTGAATTGAATTTCAGAGTGTGCGGGATCGAGTACCCATTTTGTTGTTGCCATGTTGGTTTTGATTTTACTTTATTCAAAAGATGGCACAAAGATGGGGGCGGAATGGGGTGAAAAACATTGAAGTAGATTAAGAAATGCAAAAAGTCATTTCCGGCGGGCTTTTTCGCCGCGCAATTTGCTCAAAAACTCAGGCGTAACGCCGATATAAGCGGCAATTTGCTTTTGAGGAAGCCGGTGAATGAGCGAAGGGTACTGCCGGCAAAACTGATCGTAGCGCTGTGCGGCGCTCTGACTCATGTTGTCTAAAATGCGCTGCCGCCCGGCCACCAAAGAGTTTTCCACGATGATTCTGAAAAAGCGCTCGAATTTCGGCACTTCAAGGTACAATTGCTCCTGCCGGTTTTTCGAGAGCAGCAACAGTTCCGTGTCTTCCAGCGCATCAATGTACAATTGTCCCGGTTGCCCGGAAATAAAGCTGTACATATCGGCGATCCACCAGTTTTCGGGGGCAAATTGCAGGATGTGTTCAAAGCCGTTGGCGTCCACGGTGTAACTGCGCAGACAGCCATTGGTAACGAAGGCCGAATGACGGCACACATCGCCTTCCTGAAGCAGAAACCGGCGTTTTTTCACTTGCGCCGTTTGCAACAAAGATAAAAAATAAGCCTCCTCTTCGGCAGTGGGGTCAATGTGCCGGCGGATGTTGCTCATCAGGAGCGCGTGTTGATCTTCGAGACTCATGGATATATCTTTTTAATGTCATCTGCTGCGCAGTTTATCAAAAGTCATCTGCTGCGCAGTTTATCAAAAGTCATCTGCTTCGCAGTTTATCGAAAGTCATCTGCTTCACAGTTTATCGAAAGTCATCTGCTGCGCAGTTCATCGCTGGATGGAACCCGAAACTCGGAACCCGAAACTCTCCCCTCACTCCCCATCGCCCGGCGAGAACATATTTTGTTGATCCTCTCGCTTTTTCATGCCGAAATTGTAGCGCAAATTTAGCCCAATGCGCTGGTTGTCGTTGTAGCGCTCGCCAAAAACATTGATCGAACCCTGATTGATGTTGAAGCGCGTGACCATCGTGCGCAACACATCGCGGGCACTGAGCGTGATACTCAGTTTTTTCTTCCACATCGTTTGAGTGATGCCAAAATTGAGCTGCCCGAAGGTGTCTAATTCATAGAAATTCTGCTGGCCTTTAAACATTACAAAACCATTCATCGTGAGCTTGGTGTTCGGCGTGAGATTAAGGGAGTGGAAGGTGAACAACTGCCAACTGCCCCGCGAGAAGCTGAGCGGCTGATTTTCATACAATCCATTGTAATCGTTGAGGTTGTATTGGGCGCTGACCACAAAAAAGTACTTGCCGCCGGGTGGAATAGCACCGACGATGCGAAAGTATGTTTCTCTGTTTTTGCCCACATTGTCGAAAGTGCGCACGGCTACTTCGGGGAATTGCGGGTCTTGATACACCACATTGGAAAAAATATTGCGGGTGTAATTGCGGCCAATCGCGAAGATGGGCATGTCGTTGAAACTGATATTGGCCTCTATGTTGTCGGTGAATTGAGGTTGCAGGGCCGGATTGCCGGTTTCGTACAAATACGGGTCCACGATTTTAATGTAAGGGTTCAAGTTTTGATAGCCGGGACGATTGATGGTGCGGCGGTAGATGAGATAACTTTGAAGAGAAAAACTTGCAATTTTCATGATGGGGCGACTGAGATAAGCATAAGGAAACCAGTCGGTTCTGTTGATAACAAAGCTCGTATCGGCGGGCACGGTCTGGCGGCCGTCCATGCGGGTATTTTCCATACGCACGCCGGTTTTGAGCAGGAAGTTGCCGGGCAGCGATTTGGAGGCTTGCAAATACGCCGCGTTGATGTTTTCGCGGTAATTAAAGGCATTGGTGCGCAAGGCGTCGGGTTGAGAAGCGCCGCCGTTGACATTGAAAAAATAATCCGCCCGGCTTTGGTAGTTCTGCCAGGTGCTTTTGAAACCCGTTTCCAGCTTGATACCCTGTTTGGGAAAGCGATAAGTGAGATCGGATTGCAGCAGAATGAAGTGGCGATTCTGGCGGTTGTCGCCGTTGCCGGCCAAGGTACCTGCGAGCGGCCGCAGCGATTGAATGCTGTAGTCCTGCTCGTTGTTGTTGTTGTTGTAATTGTAACTGAACTTCGTATCCCATTCAGAACCAATGGTATCGAGTTTATGAATCAGTCCCAGGTCTTGCTGAAGACTGAAAAATCCGGTGCGATTGTCGGTGCTGTTATCGTTTTCCGAAAGGAGAATATTGTCTAATGTGTTGATTGTATTGAGATTGTAGGCAGAGGAGCGCCGCAACCCCAGATTCACCCTGCCGTCGTAGTTGAAACCCCAGCGTTCATTGGGGTCGAGATTGAAGCCGTAGCCCACATAACCGAAATCGGAAGGAAAACGCGAACGGGCATTTTGAGATAAAATGCTCTCCGCAGACAATTCCCGGCTCGATTTCAGGTCTTCCACCGCGTCGTTGCGGCTGTAATTGGTATTGATATAATACGAGCCTTTGCCGCCGCTGTCGTTGAGGTTGACGCCGATGAACTGATTGCCGTAAATGCCCTGGTTCATACCCATATTGAGCGAGCCGGTGCGCCCGATGCGAACGCCTTTTTTGAGCACCACATTGACGATACCGCCCGAACTGGCTGCGTCGTATTTGGTAGAAGGCGTGCGCAAAACCTCAATTTTTTGTACGCTTCCCGGCGGCAGGCTTTGCAGGATGGTGGCAATGTCGCGGGCGCTCATACGCTGTTCTCTGCCGTTGATGTAAATGACCGCCGGCGTAGCGCTGTTGAGGAAAATGCCGCCTTCCTGATCTACAAAAATGCCGGGCGTTTTTTCCAATACTTCCAAAGTGCTGGTGCTGGTATTGGCAATGGGTTCGGGATCAATAATCATTTTGTCCTCTTCCTGCGTGATGAGCGGGCGTTTGGCCGTCACGGTCACTTCTCCGAGCGCGAGGGCTTCGGGTTGCAGGGCATAGTCGAGGCGGTTTTGGCCGGCTTTGATGGAGACGGATTTCTCCAGATTCTGAAAACCGATGTACCGGATGACGACGCTGTGCAGGCCCTGTGAGAGGCGCTCGAATTTGGCCGTTCCGTCGGGGTCGGTCACTTCGGAAACGGTGACGGAATCAGCAAGGCGCAGCAACTGCACGGTAGCGCCGATGAGGGGTGTTTTTTCGTTGTCTTTGACGTTGATAAGGAGTGTGGATTGGGCCTGAGCTGCCGTAATCAATAAAAAAGAGAGCGCAAATGCGAGTGTTAACAGAGTAGTGGTTGCTTTCATTCCAAATTTTGGTTGGTGTTGACAATGCAGACAAAGACACTTGAAATCAACAAAAGATGTACGGGCAGGCGATTTTGAGTTTTTGTTAACAGAGGTCGGCCGTTCAATGCTTTTTCAAGGCGCGTTCTTTCTCTTCCAAGTCGTTGAGTACCAACCGCAAAGCATCCGCGGAAACGAATATTTCCCATAAGCAAAGCAGCAACGAAATCATCATCAACAACAAGCTGCCTGCAAATACGATGGTAGCCGGGCTTTGCAGGCGCTCATACACCAGAAACATAGTCAGCGTGCAGCCCAACATGCTGATGATGGCAAAAAACTGCGCCCAACGTATGAGATAGACCCTTCGGCGAAGGTTTTTGATTTGAGGCAGCAGCCCCAAATGTTCTGTGCTTTCAAAGTCTGCCGATAGTTTGCGAATCAGGGCCGAGATGGCCAAAAAGCGATTGGTGTAAGACAACATCAGCAGGGAAATGGCCGGAAACAGCAGAGCGGGTGTTTGTATCGAAAGTTCCATGCGGCACACAACAGCGGTCGGCGGGTCTTGGTTGAGCGGGTTTGGGGTTCAAGGTTTCGGGTTTCATCCGCCGTAGCCTTGGCGAAGGCGGGTTCAAGGTTCCGGGTTTCATCCGCCGTAGCCTTGGCGAAGGCGGGTTCTGAGGGGGGACGGCTGCCTGCCTCAAGCTGCAAGCTGTGGTCACTCTACGCTTAGAACCCCGCGCCACGGCGCGGCCACCGCCAACTGAATCCCCTACGCTTCGCGCCGCCTACCCGCCACCGCTTGCTGAGCAAATCTTCCTTACCTTTGCGCCACAACAAAAGATACCTCACTATAAATGAACTGGATAGAAGCAATCGCCACTGTTTTCGGCATCATCGCCGTATGGCTCGTCGTGCGGCGGCATATTTTGTGCTGGCCCGCCGGCTTGGTGCAAGTCACCCTCTACGTTTGGATTTTTTATCAGGCCAAACTCTACTCCGACATGATCCTGCACGTCATCTATATCTTCCTGCAAATTTACGGCTGGTACCACTGGTCGCATCCCGACAACAAAAACAAAGAACTGCCCGTCACGCGCAGCGCCACGCCGCTCTGGCAGTGGTCGGGCATTGTACTCGTCGGCGCGGCAATTTGGGGCTACCTCATGGCTACCTACACCGACGCTGCCCTGCCCTGGCCCGATGCCTTCATCGTGGTAGCCAGCTTAGTCGCACAGTGGCTCACCGCTCGTAAAAACCTGGAATCCTGGCTGTTCTGGATCGTGGTGAACGTCGTGGCCATCTTCGTGTATTGGGTCAAAGACCTCTATTTCACCACCGGATTGTACGTCGTTTTTTTGGTGCTGGCCGTTTTGGGGTATTTGGAATGGCGCAAGGCCATGCAGGCGCAAGCTGTGACGGCTGAATGAAATACCATCCGTTTTATCTAAAAAAACGAGCTATTTAGATGTGGTAAAACCTACCTTTGCCGCCGATTCAATCCATTGCACACCATGACCAAAAGGAGCTTCCATCCATCTGATATTCAGGCAATAAAAGAAGAATACCTCGACGGCATTTTTCAGTTTGTCGCTCGTTTTCTTCAACTCCATCCTGACGAAAAACAGGCCATCGCCGAACAAACCAATCTCCGTTATTTTCCCAAAGGAAGCACGCTGCTGCGCGAAGGACAGGTTTCCAACCTTTGTTATTTCGTTTTGAGAGGCTGCGTGCGGCAGTACTATTTGGTGGACGGCGTAGAAAAAACCACCCATTTTTTCACGGAGGGTCAACCTGTTACGCCGGATGAGAGCACCAATCTGCTGCGGCCTTCGCAGTCCTATTTATCATGCCTGGAAGACAGTGTATTGGCCGTCAGCACGCCCGAAAAAGAGCAGCAGATGTATCGTAAGTTTCCGCGTTTGGAGTCGGTCTGCCGATTGTCGGTAGAAGAGGAGTTAGGCAAAAGCAAAGCACATCTGGCTTCTTTCATCCTGCTGACTCCAGAGCAGCGATACCTGCAATTGCTTCAAAATCAACCTGATCTGATCGCCCGTGTGCCGAATATACACCTTGCCTCCTACCTCGGCATCGCACCGGAATCGCTGAGCCGCATCAAAAAAAGATTACAGGAGCGCATTTCTTAACTCAAGTCAATGTGCGGCAGTTGGGTTTCCCTGCAACTTTGCAGCGTCAATCAAACCAATCTCGACCATGAAAGCTGCCGTTTGCACCCAATACGGACCACCTGAAGTCCTTCACATTCAGACACTTGAGCGCCCCGTACCCAAGCCGGGCGAAATCCTCATAAAAATACATGCTGCTGCCGTCAACTCCGGCGACTGCCGACTGCGCAGGGCCGATCCCGCTGCCGTGCGATTGTTTCTGGGCTTGTTCCGGCCCCGAAAAAAAGTACTCGGAGATGCCTTCTCCGGAGAGGTGATGGAAGTCGGCGCGCAGGTAACGCGCTTTCGTCCCGGCGACCAGATTTTCGGCACCACCGGCCTGCGTTTGGGCGCTTTCGCGGAATACGTCTGCCTGCCTGCAGAGGGCATCTCGCTGGTCTTGAAACCTGCCGATACCCCGCATGAATGGACTGCTGCAACGCCATTCGGGTACAATACCGCTTTGCATTTTTGGGAAAAAGCAGGTCTGAAGGCCGGGCAAAAAGTGTTGGTTTACGGCGCTTCCGGTTCAGTAGGTTCGGCAGCGGTACAATTGGCCAAACACCTCGGCGCAGAGGTAACGGCGGTGTGCAGCGCTGCCAATATCGAATTGGTACAATCGCTTGGCGCTGACAGGATTATAGACTATGCAACAACCGACTTTGCCGCTCAGGGCGCTGTGTACGACATTGTGTTTGAGACCGTCAACAAAACAAGCGTAAAAACCTGTTTATCGGCAGTCAAACCCGGCGGCACGCTCATTCTCGGCTCGGCCATGCTCACCGAGACTTTGCAAGGCGCCTGGGCCGGCCTCACTTCGGGCAAAAAGGTGATTTCCGGCGTGGCTTTGGATACACAATCGCGATTGGACAAACTGCAAACATTGCTCCAAAACGGCGCCATACAGCCCGTCATTGACAAGGTTTTTCCTTTGGAAGAAATCGTCGAAGCGCACCGTTTAACAGACTCCGGCAGGAAACGGGGCAATGTGGTACTGAAAATGCGGTGAATCTGGTTGGAGACGGATTAACCTCTCATCAGCACCGGCGGATTCTTCACACCTTTGCCACCCTTGCAGCTATCCTGATACAAATTGATGTAATCAAAAATGATGTTGACGGCTCCGTCGCGCAGGTCTTGTTTCAAGCTCTTGTTACGCTCTACCGCCGCCACAGTGGTAAATACTTTGCACCAATTGGAATCGAACTGCTTTTGAGCCAGAATGAGCGCGTGGATCATCCTGAATGTGTAGCTCTGCTTGTTCTTTGCCAATGCCTTGGATGCCAATGCCAGCGGGAGGTCCATGTTGTTGTAATCATCGAGAGCCATGAGGTAGCTGAGTACCAGCATTTCATCGCCGCTCATCTTTTTGAGATCCCAGCCGGAGCGCTTGCTCAGGTGATCTGAAAAAAGTTTGGCCTTGCCCTTCATTTGCCAGCCTAAGGCACTGCACAGCGCCACTTTTTGATCTATCGGCTTGGCTGCGTCGGACAGAAAGGCCAACATGTCTGCATCGAATTTGGCATTTTCTGCCGAGGCTTTGGATACGATGCCGATGTCCTGATATGCCTCGTGAATGGGCGTGGAAGTGATGGGCGAATCGGCCCAGGCTGCGCTCGAAAATGCGATCAGCGCGAGTAGAAAAAGCAGGTGTTTTTTCATGGTTTTTAATGGTTTTATGGTGATTGTGGAGCTTGCATGCCTGAAACGATAGACACGCAAGCTCCTTAGTCATTGATTTACAACTCCTTGATTTTTACATTTCTGTACCAAACCGGGTCTCCGTGATCCTGAAGACAGAGGTGGCCCTTGCGCACCGTGCCGAAGCCGGGCATGTCTTTGAATTTGGATGCCGCGACCATCTTCCGCCATTCGTCGGTCCACATTTCGGTTTCCACCACTTTGCGGCCGTTGAGCCAGTGCTGCACTTTGCCTTTATTGACCACCAATCGCACGCGGTTCCACTCGCCGGCAGGTTTTACGGTTTCGTATTTGCACTCGATGAGGTCATAGAGGTCGCCGGCGCGGTGGGTTCGGATTTTGGAATCCGGGTGGCAGGCGTTGTCGAGTACCTGCATTTCGGGGCCGGTTTGCCAGGGATATTGGTACTTGTCAGACTCCTCAACATTGTAAATGATGCCGCTGTTGCCACAGGCGCCGATTTTCCATTCCAGACGAAGTTCGTAGTTTTCGTACTCTCCATCGGTGATGATATCGCCGCCGTCCGGAGCCTGCCAGCCTCCGTTGGGGTTCTTTTTTGCAGCCAAATGAATGGCGCCGTCGTCAATTTTCCAACTGGAGCCAATGGTCTTTTTACCGTAGTTGCGCCAGCCTTTGAGCGATTGGCCGTCGAATAGGAGCTTCCAGCCGGCCTTGCGTTCTGCATCGGAGAGCGTATTGACGGGCGTCGGAGCGGGCGCAGTGCGTTGGAAACCAGGCTGATTCTGTGGAATGCGGTTCATGGTGTACCAAGCCTCGGTGCTCCACAGTTCGAGGTCGCCGTCGCCGGTCCACCAATAAGGCAGGCGAATATAAACGACGTGGTTTTCTTTCATGCCCTCTAATTCGAGGAAAACCTTGCGACGGTCTTGGGAGACATGGGCCGATTTGACGGCGAGCCTTTTCTGGTCTAATTTCGGGCCGCCGTATTCTTTGGTGGGCAGGTAGTACCACTGCTGCACGTTGTAGGCTGCGGGATCCCAACCGAGGCCGTCTTCCAATGGAGCGGTGAATTCAATTTCCACGCCGTTGCTGCGGGCGCGAACGGCCAGCATTTCAAATACAGGTTTGTTGTTGTATTGCAATCTTTGCAGGCCGTACCACTGAGTGCCGTAATGCTGCCAGTTGCCCGGATTGCCGATGCCGCCCACATACAGCGCGCCGTCCGGCCCCCAAACCATGCGATTGACGCCGGCCTCCAAGCCCTGAATGAATCGGAACACGACACCCTGATACTCGCCGCCCACTTTTTCCACAAACACGCGCTTAACGCCGCCGTGCGTTACCTCGCCATGAATCATCTGGCCTTTGTACGGCCCCTTGTCCAAGTACAACGGCGTAGAGGGCGAGTTGCCGATCTCGTCCTGCGGCAGCCACACCACAGGTAGTTTGAGCGGCAGTTGGGCCACCCTTGCAGAATCAACCGCTCTGGAGCCGAAGAAAGCGCCTTTACTGACGTGCAGGATTTTGCTGGAAGGCAGCCAGTCGCCCTGATTGTCGGCAATGAACACCTCTCCGTCTGCACCGATGCCCACGCCGTTGGGGGTGCGCAATCCCTCAGCCACGATTTCCATTTTACCGCTGTCTTTGTTTACCCGAATGGCTTTGCCCCGATCCGGAATCTGTGGGTTGGCGCTGGCGCCGCCGGGCAGAATGGCAATGGCCAAGGCCCCGTAAAACCAGCCGTCTTTGTAAGCCAGACCGAAGGAAAACTCGTGGAAATTGGCCGATACTTTCCAGTCGTTGCACAGGGTGTAATATTCGTCTATAATGTCGTCGCCGTTGTGGTCAATGAGCTTAGTAAGTTCCTGTTTTTGAAGAATATAGATCACGTCATCCACCACTTTCAGGCCCAATGGTTCGGCTAAGCCTTTGGCTATTTTTTTGACTTTGATCTTTTCCGGGTCGTCGCCCAAAGCGCCATCCAGAATATAAACGCCGCCCTCTGCATCCCAGGTACTGACCACCAAACGCCCGTCGGAGAGGAAGTCCATACCGCCTACTTTGGGCAGGAAGGCAGCGGGGCGTGCCTGTCTCAGATCGAACGCCGGATGTACGGCAGTGACGGGGGAGCCGTCGCCGGGAATGGTAGGGCCGCCGGAAAGGCCGGCATTGACGGTGCCCGTAGGTTGTTTGTTTTTGTCGTGGAAAAAGGCCATAGCCGGAACCGTGCCGAACTCGCCGTTGGAGTCGAAGGAACTCCACTCGAAGAAAAGCGCCTTGCCCCCGCCGCCCTGAAAGAAATCAATTCGGAAAGGGTGGAAACCCTCTTCGAGGGCCACTTCGCCGTCTTTGGGCGCGTCGCCATGCAAGCCGTCGTGGTCAATGATGAGTTTGTTGCCGATGAAGAGTTGCGAGCCGTCGTCGCTTTTGAGGCGGAAGAGGTAGTTGCTGGTTTTGGGAATGCGCAGGTAGCCCTCTACGCGCACGGCAAAGTTGTCGGTAAGCGGCCCGAAATCTCCACTGCCCATTTTCACTTCCGGCATGATGCCCACAAAGACCGGCTCGGCGCCGCGATCCACGTCGGAGAGCTTCGTCAGTGTTTTCTTGGAGGTCCAAACCGTAGTCAGAGCGCCGGGAAGCAAGTTGTCTTCGCCGATGGTTTTGTCGGCAGCGCGGGCATTGGTTACGGGGCCGCTGTTGCGGTGTTGTTGCACAAAGGCTGCTTCTTCCACCGAGTCCAAAGCCATGATGTAACTGACCATTGTAGTGAGGTCTGCATCCGAGGCATCGGGGTGGGCGCTCATGGCCGCCTCGCCCCAAACTCCTGCGCCGCCGAGCTTCACTTTTTGCACCAGCATGGCCGTATTTTCGGGCGTGTTCATGTATTTTTTGGCAATGTCCACATAAGATGGCCCAATGGTTTTGACGTAGGTATTGTGACAGGTTTTGCAATCGCTGCGGGCGATGAGGCGAAAACCAAGCGGCACTTCCTCTTCCTCTTCGGCGCCCACTATTTTGTTGGGATTGGGCACGGAAGGTTTGGTGAAATAGGCTGCCAGCCGGGTTTTGCCCTTGGGTTGGAGGGTGAGCACCGCGTTGAGGTCCATCACTTCCCGATCATCCACCTGCCGGGTAGTCGTCTCGCCAAGTGTCAGCGTCCCATCGGTTTCGATGTTCGTGGAATGCGCAATGGAACTGAGGTTGAACATAAATTTCAACTGCGCGCCGGAAGGCAAACCCTCCGTTTCAAAAACGCGCTCCATGCCGGGTTGGCCGGTGGTGTTGGTGATGTATTCCGGGCGTTCATGTACTTTTACCACGGCGCCGTTGCTCAAAATGAGTTCAGTATTGATGCTCACTTTGCCTTTTTTGTCAAAACTATGCCCCCGGTACTGAATGCGCGGCGTTTCGTCCGTTCCGTTCAGCGCTACGGTCCAGGGTTCCGGGTAGTCGTTGTGGAAATACGCATCTCCGAGGGTGCTGGGCTGCGGGCCGTGCGCGGTGGTATAAACAGCCCCGTCGAAATTGACGCCGCCTTTCCAGACCTTATACAAAGCGCCGGTTTGAGCGCTGTAGGCGGCCCACACGTCGTCGTGCAGAGCCACGGTGAGCATGCGTGGAAGCGAATCCAACACGGAGCGAAAGACCCAGGGATCGTGCGGGCGTTCGACGGTAGCGGTTTCTTTTTTACAACCCCAGAGGGCCAGGGCCAAGAGTAGCCAGGCAAAATGTGAAAATCTCATGAGCGAAACAGGTTATTGTGCGATGTTTGAAAATACGAGTAGCTGTATTTTATCATTGCTTCACCAGACGACCGGCGTAGCGAATCTGGCCGCCTTTGTCGGTGAGCGTATAAATATAGGCGCCTGAACGGATGGATTGTACATCAATTTCTGCCGGCGCACCCACCTGGAATTGCACTTGCCGGCGCATTACAGACCGGCCTGCGGCATCGAACATGCTGAATTCATACTCGCCCCAAGACAGGTTTTGCAATTCTATGAACAGACGGTCGCCGGTCGGATTGGGATAGGCCATGACAGACTTGTTGGCTTCCAGAAGGTCGTTGGCAGAAGAAATAATGCCGTTGAATTTGTACTCAGTCCGCAATACCTCTCCCGTGATATGATCGGCAGTGACGATGGCAATGGGTTCTTTGGCAGTATTGCTGAAAAAGTTATACGTCAGCGTAGTGTCCCGACCCAAACCCACATCGGGAAGTGGAATGAGCGCGGTAACGTCCGTCCAGGGGAAAACACCGATTTTCACTTCTACCCGCGTGTCGGAATACTGCGTTCTGCGTTCGCGGAGTACTTCATAAGTACCGCCGGGAATGGTAAGCGTACCCCAGCCATCCACCAGATCCGTTCTATTGGACGCCAGTCGAATGCGTATCGAATCCGGTACAATGGGCAACAGATTAAGGATGGCTTGCGGCAACTGATTGGCAGCAAATGGAACCAACAGCGCGCCGTTGGTCGTGTTGATCTCAAAAAAATTCAATGGCGCTCTGCGTTCCTGAATGGCAGGGTTGAATGCAGTGACAACAGGCACGCCAAGTCCGGCAGGGTCATTGCCGTCGAAGCCGATAAGTTCATAAACATTAGGCGTGACGCGAAAATAACTATCTCCGTTTTGCCCTTCAAGTACCAGCGTGGCGGCAGGAAAATTGGCTGCGCTTTCGCCTTCCGAGGCCGGTTTGACCACCGAAGTGCGGGTGAAAGCGGCCGTCAGTGCGCTGAAATTCCAGGTTTGATTGCCGCCCGGAGGGGTAATGACAATACCTGCCGAAGTGGTATCGAAGGCAACGCGCAGGGTATCTCCCGCAGCCGGGAAGGATGCGTTGGTCACCGTGATTTGGGCGCTGAGGCTGCCGGCCAGAGCGAAAAACAAAAAGAAGCTGATGATGCGATTCATCGTTTTTGGGTAATTTTTTGATGGAAGAAACGACGTCGGCTTCCGGAAATGGAAGCTTTCGACTTTGTAATGGGGCAAAGCTACTGTTTTTGAAGTTTTTTCCGATTCAAAATTTTTATGCTCATCAGGGCATCCAAACCTGTTGGGATGGAGTGCCGGTATATGTACAGGGCGCCGACAAAGCACCTCAGCAGCACCTCTAAGTTATTTTTGTTTAAATATTTTTTTAAAATTCTTAAACAAAACACACCTCCCCCTGTTTCGCTCATCAACAAAAAACATACAGTCTTGGCTACCAAAAAAGCAATTGTCATCGGTTCGGGTTTCGCGGGGCTTTCAGCAGCTACATCCTTGGCGGCAGAAGGTTTTGACGTTACTATTCTGGAAAAAAACAGTGTGGCAGGCGGCCGTGCGCGCAAATACGAGGCCGACGGTTTCATGTTCGACATGGGGCCGTCCTGGTATTGGATGCCGGATGTGTTTGAGCAGTACTTTGCACGCTTCGGAAAAAAGCCCTCCGATTATTACGATCTCGTTCGCCTCGATCCTTCTTACTCTGTCATTTTCGGGCAGGATCAGCGAATGGATTTGCCGGCTTCGATGGAAGGTCTGTATGCCTTGTTTGAACAACACGAACCGGGCAGCAGTGCGCAATTGCGTCGTTTTCTGGCGGAAGCCAAATATAAATACGAGGTGGGCATGGCCGACTTTGTACACCGCCCCAGCCACTCGATTCTGGAATTCGCCGATATCCGCATCTTGTTGAGTTTGTTCCGGTTGCAGATGTTTCAATCCATATCGTCGCACATCAGAAAATTGTTTAAAAACGAACAACTCATTCAGTTGCTGGAGTTTCCGGTGCTGTTTCTGGGCGCTACCCCTGAAAAAACGCCGGCCTTGTACAGCCTGATGAACTATGCCGACATGGCTTTGGGTACCTGGTATCCGATGGGCGGTATGCACAAAATCGTGGAGGGCATGGTGAGCCTTGCGGAAGAAAAGGGCGTAAAAATCAGACTGGGCGAAGAGGTCAAAAACATCTTTGTCCCCAACGGCCATGCAACCAAAGTTATTACCCAAAATGCTGAATACGAAGCAGATGTAGTCATTTCCGGCGCCGATTATCACCATACAGAGCAACAACTGCTGCAAGCTCCTCAACGCAATTACCCTCAGGAATACTGGAACAAGCGCGTGATGGCGCCTTCAAGCCTTCTGTTTTATCTGGGCGTGAACCGGCGCGTGGAGCGGCTGCAACACCATAATCTCTTTTTCGACGCCGATTTTGGTCTGCACGCAAAGGAGATTTATGAATCACCGGCATGGCCCACCGATCCGCTCTTTTATGTGTGCGCTCCTTCGGTGACCGACTCATCCGTTGCGCCGGAAGGCTGCGAAAATCTTTTCGTACTCATCCCCTTAGCCCCTGATTTACAGGATGATGAGGCCATGCGGGAAAAGTATTTCCATGTAGTAATGGAGCGATTGGAAAAATATGTCGGCCATGAAATCCGTCCGCATGTGGTACACAAAAGATCGTATGCGCACCGCGATTTCCAGCGCGATTACCACGCGTTCAAAGGCAATGCCTACGGATTGGCCAACACGTTGCTGCAAACGGCTTTTCTGAAACCCAAACTGAAAAGCAAAAAAGTGGCCAACCTCTACTACACCGGCCAGTTGACAACTCCGGGGCCGGGCATGCCGCCCTCGCTCATCAGCGGGCAGGTGGTGGCGCGGGAAGTGTGCAGGGAGTTTTTGCAGGGGTGAGTATGTGAGGGGTGAGTATGTGAGGGGTGAGTATGTGAGGGGTGAGTATGTGAGGGGTGAGTATGTGAGGGGGCTAACAACGAAATTGAATAAACATAAAAAACATAGTCATGGCAGATCAACTCTACAACAACGTATGCCGGGAATGCAGCAGCCTGATTACCAAGCGTTACAGTACGTCCTTTTCGCTGGGTATTCGGGTGTTTTCTCCCAAGTACCGCGAGCCGGTCTATTCTATCTACGGCTTTGTCCGCTTTGCCGACGAGATCGTAGATACCTTTCATGGCTACCCGAAAGCCGAGCTGCTCCAACGGTTCCGCGAAGATACCCGCCGCGCCATTGAGGAGCGCATCAGCCTCAATCCGGTACTTCATTCTTTTCAGGAAGTAGTGCATCGCTACCAGATTGAAAATGAGCTGATTGATGCTTTTTTGGACAGTATGGAAATGGACCTGCATTTCCACACCTATGGCGATCATTTGTACAAAAAATACATTTATGGCTCGGCAGAAGTGGTGGGATTGATGTGCCTGCGGGTCTTCTGTGAGGGCAACGACGCCGAGTACCAACGCCTGAAACCGGCGGCGCAAAGCCTCGGTTCGGCCTTCCAAAAAATCAACTTCCTGCGCGACATGGCCTCTGATTTTAAAGAGCGCGGCAGGGTCTATTTCCCCGGAGTGGACTTCACGCAGTTCACAGAGGCCGATAAAATCGCCATTGAGGCCGACATCAAAAAAGACTTCGACGATGCTTACTTTGGCATCCTCCAATTGCCGCAGGGCGTTCGTCTGGGGGTTTATATGGCTTATATTTACTACATAAAGCTCTTCCAAAAAATCAAAAAGGCCCCGGCACAGCAAGTAACTAAGGAGCGCATTCGCGTACCCGACGGGCGCAAAATCGTGCTGCTTTTAGGCTCTGCCGTTCGGCATCAGTTCAATATGTTGTAATGGAAAAACAGCCTGCTGCTAAGTACGAGCGCATTTTCGCCGGCGCCATGATTTTTCTCTTCGCTTCCGGCTTGGTTGCTCATGCCGTGCCTTCGCTGCGGCCGCTCACCGCTTCCACAACGGATTTATTTTTGCTGCTCATCAATGGTACTTTGTTGTGGTTGATTGTTCGCAACAACTCAGATAATCGCCTGTGGTTCTGGTCTTTATCCGTGTATGTTTTTACTTTCACGGTAGAGGCAGTGGGCGTGGCTACGGGCGCTGTTTTCGGCGAGTATGCTTATGGCGCAGGCATGAAAGTGCAGTGGATCGGCGTGCCCTTGGTCATTGCCCTCAACTGGACGCTGCTCACGCTGGGCGTCAACGATCTGGCCTCCCGAATCACGTCTTCGCCCTGGCTGCGGGCGGCGGCGGCGGCCCTGCTCATTGCGGCGTATGATTGGTTCATAGAGCCGGTTGCCATTGGGTTGGACTACTGGCAGTGGGCTACCGGCAGCGATATTCCTGTGCAAAACTATGTGGCATGGGCGGTCGTAGCTTTTGCGGCCTCGTTGCCGTTGCACCTTTTGCGCATCCGGTTTAGGCACTGGCTGTTGCCGCTGTATCTCGGCGTGCAGTGGTTCTATTTTGTGCTGATGGGGTGGGTGGGGATATGATTAGTTTTTCTCAACGACGGCACAACATGGGTACGCAATGCGGCGGAGCCTGCTGATAACCGCCAACTCTGATCTGAGTACGGCCCTTCGCTTGTCGTCCTCTGCCAACAGCGCCATGTTTTTCAAGTCTTCATTGATGTTGTTCTCTTGTCCGTAGGAATCGTAAGCCCTCAGCGCTACATTCAAATCCTCATATTTCGTTGGCGATAAAGTCAATGCAAGCCGCTCGCCGGGACCTGTAATAAATTCATTTACAGCCCAATAAGGCTCTTCATCCTTGTAAGCAATGACAATACAAGTCGCCGGCTGCTTTTTGGGCATCCACATTCCTCTGTCTGTTTGTTCTCCGGTAAAAAACACTTCCTGCTCCATAGTATTCAAACGATAGAGGCTTCGTATAGATTGATAAACGACGTAAGTATGCACCCTGTCAAAGGCTTTCCCGTTTTGAACCGCCACTTCGAGTTTTCCCCACTCAAAGTTTTTGGGAGCAATGCCCCTGTCTATGTTGATCCAGCCCGTTTCCGACCAGATGAAACCATAGGTCTCCATCCTGTATGCTTCTCTTTTTCTGAGCAGTTCCTTGTACGTTTCTAATGTTTTTATGGCCTTCTCATTTTTTTCTCGATGCGCCCGGATGGCCTTGTCTCGCGCGACTTCCAATGAAGATTTGACGGCACTCAATCTTTGCTCGTAGTATTGGCGCAAGAGGGCGCCGTACTTACCCGCGCCATCCACGTTGGTCTGTTTCCATTGGTGGAAGCGCAGAAATTCGCGCCGGAGTGCATCGCCCTGCAAAGCGACAGCCGCCAAACTATCTGATTCCCAGAGGTTTTTATCCGTGTTTTTGATGTAAATTTCGATGATATCGTCTCGGCAAGTCGAGAAGATTGTCTGAAGTCGTTTTTCAAATTCGCGGGTTGCAATGAACGTTTTTTGAAACTCCTCAGATCGAATGGCTTGTATGATGGCAGGATCAATACCGCAGTAGGCTGTTTCTTCATCGACGGTATCTCCATCAATTTGATTACCAACCGATTGTGTGGAATTATCATTCGGCTCATTCAAGTTTACATCTGCCATCTTTCCCAACCACTCCTTTCCATCCCGCACCGACAAGCTGTAATACAGGCTGTCGGCCAATGCCCGGTCGGCCTTCTGACGCCCTGCAAAAGGCATAGATATAACTACCTCATCATCAAATCCTTTTGGCAAAAAATCCAGCAAACTGAAATCAATCGGCACGAGAAAATCCTCCAATGTTTTCGGCTCCGTCCAATTCATATTTCCTGTTGCATCTCTGGTTCCTTTGTAGGCCATCATGCCGGGCACTTTATGCGGAGCGGGGATTTCGATATACACAGGGTTGCTTTTGCTGATGTATAGTTGTTCTCCGTTGCCCGTTACATTCAAAAAAATCATTCCGCCGGTTTCGAGCAGCGCGCTATCCGAGGTAGTTGTGAGGTTGGAAAGCAGCATCCGGCTCAGGGAAAAGGCCTCCGCCAATTCCACTTTCACCTTTCCGGTTACGGCCTTACCCTCGGCATTTACAAAACATCCTTTCGGAAAAACCAACAGGGTTTCGTGTTTGCCCTCCGTCACATTGTCTTGGGAGGCGTTCAGTTCAAAGATTTGGCTTTCCACCATCGTTTCCCGGAAGGGGTCATGGGGGTGATGCTTGAATGTCGTTTCAGCAGTATCTGACGGTTGGCAACTTTGCAGCAACATCAGTACCAGCAGGCTCGCCGGCAGGAGGTGTAATGTGTTGGTTTTCATAGATAAAACATTACTATTCAGCGGGTCTACAAAAGCTACGAGCTATGAGTCACGAGCTATGAGTTTGTTTATTCGTTGAAAAATTAGATTTTCCATTTGGGGGAATTTCAAAGCCTCATCTTGAAAAAAGGCTCTATTTCATTTTGGGAGATCAAACTCGTAGCTCGCGGCTCATGGCTTTTTGGGAAAGCCCCTGAATAGTCACGATAAAACATCAACGTATCGTCAGCGTCAACGAAACTCCCGGCGTCATACCGCCCGGTCCCGGCATACCTAAGCTTGGTTTGAGGCGCAGGCTGAGGTCTTCGTTCACGTCAAAATCGCGCAGGTGTGCGTCCACCAATGCCTCAATGGCCTGCAAACCATACACCCCGATGGAATAAATGAGCCAGCTTTGGCGGTCTTTATTGTAGCGATCGCGATATACCCGGAGCGTTCGGAGTTCTTGCAGAACAGGATTGCTGAATTCGGGCGGCAATCCAGAGGGTACCGGATCGCCTGCCAGCCGGGCCGAATACGCCAACTGGAAATTCTTGTAATTCTCCTGATTGTAAAGATACACGCCCACCGTAGCGCCCAGCGCCCCATACACAAAAGGCACTTTCCACCAACGGCCATTGTAAACCTGCCCGGCGCCCGGCAAAATCAAAGAGTACAGGAGCGACTTTTTGGGATCGGGCAGTCTTTTGACTTTCGGAGTATCGGTAGAGTCCAGGCCCAAGCTCATTTCTTCTTCCCAAAGCGATTCTGTGGTTTCGGCAGGAGTAGCCGAAAGAGACGGACCACCCAGCCAACAACAGGCCGAAAGTAAGAAGAGGATGCGCAGTTTATTTCTCAAGGTGTTCCAAATATGCGTTGAACTGATCTACCGTATCGAACGGAAGAACGATCTGTCCCTTGCTCTGGCCTTGTAATTTAATTTGCACTTTGGCGGTGCCGAACAACTCGCGCAGTTTTTTCTGCACGTCGTCGTAGGCATCCGGCAGGCGTTCTTTCGGCGCTTTTTTTGGTCTGTCTTCGCTCAGCGCAGCGGCCAAGTGCTCCAGATCGCGCACCGAAAGCCCTTCTTTGATGGTCTGCCTGTACAGCGAATCGCGCACGGCATAGTCGTCTATACCGGCCAAAACGCGGGCATGGCCCATGCTGATCTCGCGGTCTTTGATGGATTTTTGGATATTGGGGGGCAATTTCAGCAGGCGCAGGTAGTTGGTCACGGTGCTGCGCTTTTTGCCCATGCGGTCGGAGAGCGACTCATCTGTGAGACTGCACTCTTCCTTGAGGCGTTGCAGGGTGATGGCCACTTCAATGGCGTTGAGGTCTTCGCGCTGAATGTTCTCCACCAGCGCCATTTCCAGCATTTCCTGGTCGTTGGCCAATCGAATGTAGGCCGGCACTTCGATGAGGCCCGCCATTTTGGAGGCCCGCAAACGACGTTCACCGGAGATGAGCTGGTAGGCATTGGGCGAAAGCCTGCGCACCGTGATGGGCTGAATGAGACCATGCACCTTCACCGATTCGGAGAGTTCGGCCAGGGCGGTTTCGTCAAATTCATTGCGCGGCTGCCAGGGGTTCACTTCTATCTGATCCACAGGAATCATCGCCACAGTGTGCGAAAGTTCTTTCACCACTTCTTCCTGTTTCTCCTCAATTTCTTTGTCGCTGAGAGAAAAAATCGCCTTCAGACCGGCGGCCAATTGCTGCTTTTCAGCTTGTACGGTCGGCTTGCGTTCTATTTTTTTTGCCATTGGTTACATCATCGGTTGCCTGCCGGAAATAAGGGTTTGTACCGGCAAGATGAAAAAATAAAGGTTCCCGACACCGGTTATGCCGGTTGCGGAGCGGAAATTTTGTCGTTGTTGTTGGCCAGGAACTCATTGGCCAAGTTCAGGAAGTTGACACTGCCCTTGCTGCCTGCATTCAGCATCACTACCGGTTGGTGCATGTTGGGCGCTTCGCCAATGCGGGAGTTGCGGTGAATGATGGTTTCAAACACCTTGCCTTTGAAAATCTCGCGCACCTCGGCCACTACCACATTGGAAAGGCGCAGGCGGCTGTCGAACATGGACAGCAGGATGCCTTCGATTTCCAATTTCGTATTCAGCTTTTTGCGCACTAAGTTGATGGTGTTTTGCAGCTTGCTCAAGCCTTCCAGCGCAAAATACTCGCACTGCACCGGCACCAGCACCGAGTCAGCCGCCGTCAGGGCGTTGATGGTGATGAGACCCAGCGAGGGCAGGCAATCAATAAAAATGTAGTCGTACTCGTCGCGCAGTTGGTCCACGATGCCCTTCATAATGAACTCGCGGTTTTCGCGGGCGGCCAATTCCAGTTCTGCGCCCACGAGGTTGATGTGCGAAGGCATGAGGTGGAGGTTGGGCGTGTCGGTCTCGTAGAGCGCGTCCATGGGGTCCATCCCGTTGACCATGCAGTCGTACAGATTGGTGTCTGTATCGCCTTCCAGAATGCCCACGCCCGACGAGGAGTTGGCCTGCGGATCGGCGTCAATGAGCAGCACTTTTTTATCTAAAATGGCCAAACTGGCGCTCAGGTTGATGGCAGTGGTGGTTTTGCCCACGCCGCCTTTCTGGTTGGCAATGGCGATAACTTTTCCCATGTCTTATGGATATTGAGGTATGAAAAATAAGGCGATCAGATGACTAAGCTTTCTCCGACGGGCAGCAAAATTAGTTCTTTCCCCCTATCTGCGAAAGATTTTTTTGCGGCCTCGTGGTCTATCTGGATGTACCCGAAGGTATCGTAATGGCAGGCAATGATGCGGTCGCACTCGATCAGACCGGCTGCAATGGCGGCATCTTCGTAGCCCATGGTGAAGTTGTCGCCGATGGGCAAAATGGCTACATCCAACTTCGGGCAGGTCATGGGAATGAAACTCATGTCCTGCGTCAGCGCAGTGTCTCCAGCAAAATAGAAGCATTGGTCGGCATTCCAGACCACAAAACCGCCGGGGTTGCCGCCGTTGCTGCCGTCGGGCAAAACAGAACTGTGTACCGCATTGACATATTTTACAGTGCCGAAATCGAAATTCCACTTGCCGCCGTGATTCATCGGATGCCCTTTGAGGCCCTTGTTTTCAAACCAGGAAACGATCTCGAAGTTGGAAACGACAAAGGCGCCCGTGCGTTTGGCTATGCTTTCCACATCGGCCACATGATCGCCGTGCCCGTGCGACACCAAAATGACATCTGCCTGAATGTCAGACACATCTATATGTGAGGCTAAACCGTTGGGGCTGATAAACGGATCGAACAGAAGTTGGCTTTCGCCCAATTGCACACCAAAACAGGCGTGACCATAATAGGTAATTTTCATGGCTGCTCCGATTTTGGCGCAAAGGTAGGGCTTTGAGGCGAATTTTCGGGGCCATTTTCAACTATAAGATTCCCGGAAAAAACATAACCAATGCCAGCAGCAGCAGTTGAATGATCAAAAACGGCACAATACCCCTGTATATCTGCGCCGTGCGAACCTCCGGCGGGGCCACGCCTTTGAGATAGAACAGCGAAAACCCGAAGGGCGGGGTCAGAAAAGATGTTTGTAAATTGATGGTGAGCAACACGCCTATCCAGATCATATCCATCCCCAGCGCCTTAAAAATGGGGGCTGCAATGGGCACAATGATGAAGATGATTTCAATAAAATCTATAAAAAAACCGGCTACAAATACCACCAGCATCACCAACATCAAAAACATGTAGGGCGAGAGATTGGCGTTCTGTACCCACTCCACCAAATAGCGGTCGCCGTTCATCTCTCTGAAAACCAACGAGAACGTTGTTGCTCCCAGCAAGATGATAAAAACCATAGCCGTGAGGTGGGTGGTCTCGCGCATGACGTGGCGCAATACGTTCATATTCAGCTTTTTTTGCAAAGCCGTCAGCAGTGTTGCTCCAATAGCTCCCAGCGCCGCCGCTTCCGTAGGCGATGCAATGCCCGCAAAAATAGACCCCAATACGGCCACAATGAGCACCAATGGCATCACCAAGGCTTTCAACACTTTTGCTCCAAAACCCGGCCCTATAAACGCAGCTACCTCTTCGGGCGGCATCGCCGGGGCCACAGAGGGGTTGAGTGCCGAAACAACGAGAATGTAAACCAGATACAGCCCCACCAGCATAAATCCGGGTACAAACGCCGCAGCAAACAGATCGCCCACAGATACATTGAGGACGCTGCCCAACAGCACCAGCACCACCGAGGGAGGTATGATTTGCCCCAAAGTACCCGCCGCAGCAATGGTGCCTGTGGCCAATTCGGTGCGGTAATTCCGCTTGAGCATGGTGGGCAGACTAATCAGGCCCATCGTAACAACCGTAGCCCCTACGATGCCGGTGGATGCCGCCAGCAACGCGCCTACCAACACCACAGAAACCGCCAACCCGCCCCGAATCCGCCCCATCAGCACGGCCATGGTTTCTAACAGTTGCCCCGCCAGCCCCGACCGTTCGAGCATGAGGCCCATAAAAATAAACAACGGCACGGCGATGAGCACATAATTGTTCATCACCCCCATCACCCGTGCCGGCAAGGCTGCCAAAACGCTCGGCTCTAGAAAACAAAAGGCGTACAGCAGCGAAAGCCCCGCCAGCGTGAAAGCCACCGGGTAGCCGTACAAAATGAGGACAAAAATGCTGATGAAAAGTATAAGCGCTAAAATTTCCATGCCAAGTGCGGGTTTTCAAATGCTTTCAGGAAGATCAGGTGCGTCGGCTTCCGTAGCGATGCCCCTCAGGTGCAGGATGGCCTCGGCAACGGAAGCAATGCCTTGTAAAAACAGAAAAAACGCGCCCAGTACAATGGAGAATTTGATGAGGTAACGGGCGGGCAATCCACCTGGATCGGGCGAAGATTCTCGTATGCGAAAGGCATCGGCAGCAAATTCCCATGCAGAAACCATGAGCGCTGCACACCAGGGCAACAAAAACAACACCCCTCCGATGAGATTGACCCAGGCTTTGTCTTTGGCGCTGAATTTCGAGTAAAACAAGTCCACCCGCACATGCTTATCGTGGCGGAATGCAAAACCGGCGCCCAACAAAAAGATGAGCGCAAACAGGTGCCATTCCATCTCCATAATCCAGGTCTGCGTATCCTGAAGCACCCTTCGATACAATACATCCACGCCTACCAGCAGCACCAAAGCCGCCGTGAGCCAGGCAGTAGCGGCTCCGATTCGGTCGTTGAGCCGGGAGATTTTGCGGTACGTTTGAAGTAAAAATTTGTCCATAAAACCTGATACCGATTTCAGTCTAAAAAAAACGCTTGATTTGTCCTGTGCGGCGCTTTCAACCCATCTTCGGAGCGCCCCCGCGAACCACCGACCAATATTAGTTATTTTTTCAAAACCGCGGTACATACATTCTAATAAAATTATGCAATGCCCCTTTGAACGTTCCCCGCCGACAATCAGCTCGTCAGCACATTACACTTATGTTTTCTTGCATATTATTTTCGCCTTCGTGTAGGAATAACACTACTTTTGCCCCTCAAACAAACAATAAGCAGACCTATGATCATCGTAGTGGACAGCGGCTCGACCAAGGCAGACTGGCAAATCGCACAAGGCGATCAGGTAGAAACCATTCATACACAAGGACTTAACCCTGTTTTTCTCACAGAAGAAGAAGTCTTTGAGGTGGTATCTGCGGCGTTGGGTGGGCATCCGTCTGCTGAATTGGCGGAGGCAGTCTTTTTCTACGGCGCCGGGTGCTGGGACGCGGGGAGATCGGGGCGCATACAAGGGGCGCTTCAACGCGTTTTCCGCAATGCGTCCGTCACTGTTGAACACGATTTGCTGGGCGCGGCAAGAGCCACCTGTGGCAATGACCCGGGCATTGCCTGCATTATCGGCACCGGCTCGAACACTTGTCTTTACGACGGGGTATCAGTGACGGACAATGTTACCAATCTGGGCTATCTCATCGGCGATGAAGGCAGCGGCACCTGGTTGGGCAAAGCGCTCATCCGGGCTTATTTTTACAGAGAAATGCCCCCCGATGTGCGCAGTTGGTTTGACGAGGCGTATCCGGGCGGCGAGTCGGCTATTCTCGATGGCGTTTATGCCACCGATGATACGCCCAATGTGTATTTAGCCTCTTTCACCCGATTCTTTTCAAAGCACAAATCGCACCTTTTTATTCAAAAACTGTTGTACGATGCGTTTGCCCTGTTTATTGACCGCCATGTGCGCAAATACAAAGGGCATATACACCTGCCGATTCATTTTATAGGCTCGGTAGCGTACTATTTTCAGGATGTGCTGGAGGTCGTATTGGCAGAACGCAATATGCAGCCGGGCATCTTTATTCAAAAACCCATTGACAACCTCACCGCCTATCACAAAGGCCATATTTTACAAATGCAATGAGCAAGGAAATCAAACGAGTAGCGGTTTTTACCTCCGGCGGCGATGCGCCCGGAATGAACGCAGCCCTGAGAGCCGTCGTGCGTTCGGGGAGTTACCATGATCTGCATGTTTTCGGCATCAAACGAGGCTATGAAGGTATGATCGAAGGGGAAATTGTTCGTCTGGAGCGCGCCGATGTGGGCAATATCATCCATCGGGGCGGCACCTTTCTAAAAACGGCTCGCAGCGAAAAATTCATGACGCCCGAAGGCCGAAAATTGGCTTACGAAACCTTGCTGGCACACGATATTGACGCTTGCGTTGCCATCGGCGGCAATGGCACCTTTACCGGAGCGCACAAGTTTTACGAAGAATTCGGGATTCCCATCATCGGCATTCCAGGCACCATAGATAACGACTTGTACGGCACCGATCTCACCATCGGCTTCGATACGGCCGTGAATACTGCCATCGAGGCCGTTGATAAAATCAGAGATACCGCCGATTCTCACAACAGGCTCTTTTTCATCGAAGTAATGGGGCGTCATGCGGGTTTCATCGCGCTCAATACGGGCATCGGCAGCGGAGCGGGCTACGTCATCATACCTGAATCGGTGCGCACCATTGAGGATTTGGTGGAGGAACTGCAAATGAACGCCCGTCGCAAAAAGCTCTTCAGCTTGGTCATCGTGGCTGAAGGCAGCAAAATCGGGGGCGCTACCCAAATTGCGCAGAAAGTGCAGGAAAAATTGGACTTCTACGATATCCGCGTCACCATCATCGGGCACCTGCAACGAGGCGGTTCACCCACTGCTCAGGATCGCGTTTTAGCCAGTCGCCTCGGCCATGCCGCCATTGAAGGGCTTATCGCCGGACAAAAGGACGTAATGGCCGGCGTCATCAACAATGAAATCGTTTATGTGCCTCTATTGGACGCCATTACGCGCACCAAAGGGCCTGACGAAGACCTGCAACACCTGGCGGAGATTCTGGCGCTTTAGGAGCGCTACCCCTTCACCACCCGGCGCACCTGCTGCCTTCCATCCAACACCAAACGGCAGAAATACACGCCCGCCGGCAGCCCGGATGCATCCCAGTTGAGGGTGTGTTCACCGCTGCTCAGGCGTTGGTCCAACAGTACCTTCAACTCGTTGCCCATCGCATCGAATACGCTGAGGCGAACGCGACCTGTACTCAGACTCTTGAAGGCAATGGTGGTGCTTTGTCCCATCGGATTGGGGAAAACAGACATATCAGGCTCCGGAACATCCAATGTATCCTCCACTGCATTCACCGCACAGGGCGCTACGATGGGCAAACGCGTGAAACCGTCGTAAAGAAAAGTTCTCACATCCTCTTCCGGCACATCAAACCAATCCATGAGCACCGAACCATATACGTCGCGGAAATCATGCTGCATCGGAACGCCCTCATCCACAGACACATTCGCAGAAATTTCAGGGTTGTCGCCCAGTACCTGCGGTTGTACGCAGGAACCAAACATCAGCAGTGGAGCCGCCGTGCCGTGGTCGGTACCAACGGCTGCGTTGGAGCGAATGCGCCGCCCGAATTCTGAAAAAGTGATGCTGATAACGCGCTGTTCGATGCCCAGCAGCCGGAGGTCTTCCTGAAAAGCGGCCATCGCATCCGATAAAGTGCGAAGCAGTTCCACATGCGTACCCTGCGTAGGATTGTCGGGATTGACCTGATTGGCGTGCGTATCGAAACCGCCGAGATTGACGACGTAAATCTTTGTTTGCAAACCGCCGGAAATGAGCCGCGCCACATGTTGGAGTTGTTCGGCCAATCGGTTCACCGGATAATTGGCCAGCGTGTTTCCGGCAGTGGCTACCTCGGTAATGGCCGTGGCGTACTGATTGGTCTGGGCAATGGCGGTGCGCAGGAAGTCCAACTCGCGGCCATAAGGCGTATTGGGTACAGGGCCGATCTGCCCCTCCGGCAATTGCCCCAACGCAAAGGGGTCTTCCAAGGTCAGACTAAAATTGGTGGCAATTCCCTGGCAGGTTTCCGACACCAAATTGCCCATCGTGATGGCAAAAGGGTGCGGGTGTTCCGTATTGGGGTACCCCTCCGGGTAATCGGGATATTGGCTGTCGAAATAGCGCCCCATCCAGCCGGTTCTCCACACCTGATTGGCCGGCGAGCCGGAGGTCCAGATGTCGGTAGAACGGAAGTGCGAACGGTTTTGATCCGGGTACCCCACCGCCTGAATGACGGCCAACCGCCCATTGTCGTACATATTTTTCACGCTGGTCATTGACGGGTTGATACCGGTGGCATCGGTCAACGGCAGAATGGCATTTTGCGGTATAAGAATATTGCTCCGCACGGCTGCCAGCCCATCGTATTGGTCTGTGGGCAACACCATATTGAGTCCGTCGTTGCCCCCGCTGAGTTGAATAAGCACCAAAACGCGGTCATTGGCATCGTCAACAGCATTGAATATGGAGGTGCGCGGCATGGCGCTCAGGCGAATTCCGTTGAGCAGCAGCGGAATAGAAACAGCGGCGCCCGTAGTTTTTAAAAAACGTCTCCTTTGCATCATCTTAAATGGTTTTGAAGTGTGGCGTAATGGTGCTTTTTAACTCAGATAATACTCAGGAAGACTGAGCATGGCTTTCAACAGGTTGCGCAATTTGGTCTCAACCGCTTGCCGCAGATTCACGTCATTCGGACTATTGAGGTAGTCATTGTATTCCAATGTCCACTCATAATCCGGCAAACCGGGAAGCAAAACCTCTTTGAGATAAGTCAACTGGTTCTCTGCCAAAGGTTGCGGATACAGCCATTCCGACCATTCCCGAATCAAGACCACCGGATCGAAAGGATCGCTGACGGTTTGCACCAACTCCAGCACATTGACCACATGGCGAACGGTGTTGTAAACAAAACCTGTGGTGGCCAATGTATCTGTAAACCGCGAGCGCGGCCCTAAAGTAGCGGCATTGATCCAGATGCGATAAAATCCAGGCTCCTGATAATACGCATTCCAGCCGGCCACGCTGGGCGGGTTGAAATATTCCATTTGCATGGGAATGGTCAGTCGGATGAGGCTGAACCAAGCCGTGTACCTTCTGGCAATCAGGGGCGAATATGGAATGGCAAACTGCCTGAAAGCGCCCACCACAAAATCCATCGGACTTTTAATCATAGGGCCGATGCTGAGAATATCGAAAAAGTGTTCGCTGCGCAACAGGGCTTCCAGTGCCGGGCGGATGTTGTAATTATTTGCGATGAGTATTTGCGCCATCGGCTCTATGACCTCGGCCTCGGTAGCCGCACTGATGTCATAATACACAAACCAGCGGTACAGCTTGCGGCAGATAAACCGGGCCACCTCGTCTTTTTGGAAAATGATGTCCACCAAATGCGCGTACTCATTTTCGGCCATATTGGGGATGTTCACGTTATCAAAACGATGCGATAACTGCTTGACACCCAGATCGTGGCGAGTGAGTGTAAAGAAGCTCTCCACTTGCACGTCGGCGTTGTTCGTGTTGAATCCGCGGTCGCGCCAGCCGGTCAGTACTCGGGCTATCTGGATCACATCCGTTTCTGTATAATTGGTATAATCGCCGGGGCCTGCCTGCGGGCCTTTGCCGATGGTAAAGAGTTCGAGCAGCTCGCGGGCGTAGTTTTCATTCGGCGCCGTACGGGTATTCTGGTTGCCGTTGAGAAACCGCAGCATGGTGGGGTCAACGGTAATGTCTTTGACCAATTGCCGGAAGTTGCCTGTCGCCGCGCCTCTCAACAAATTGATATAACGGTACAGAAACTTGGGATCGTTGATTTCATTGACAGAGAAGTGATTGTGCCAAAACAAGGTCATTTTTTCCCGTATGGAGAGACCTTCATTGACCATGAGGCCGAAAGTCCAGGCGCGCAGGCTTTGATTGCGATACCCCACCAGGTTCACGGTAGCCGAATAGGGCGCGTTGATCCAGGTTTGGCCTACGGGCACATTGGGGTCGGTGGTATTGTTGTGATTAACCGGCGGATCCAGCATCGGCTGCTCGGCGAACAATTGCGCAAATGTCACCTCCAATCCGTTCTGAACGGCGGCGTCTATCAGGGCTTTGGTTGGCCCAAATGTGGCTCTTCGCAACAGATGCGAGGCTTGTTCGCGCCCCCATGCTCCGGTGTAAGGCGACAAGGAGGTGAGCACCGGCGGCGCGGCGCGATGTTTGGATTGTTTGACTTTGGATTGCCCCAGAATTGTGGCAAGAGTAGCTCTTCTGTCCATCCCGTCAGGTTTTTGGTGGAGATAAAAGATTGCATCGTTCTGCATCAGCTTCACTGATGATGAGAAAGGTGCAAATATGACGGGAAAAAGTTGCCTGAGTTTAAAAGAACGCAAAAATAATTTTGCCTCCCTTTCAATCTCAAATAATCAACATGGAATCGCCGTAGCTGAAGAAGCGATACTCCTCTTTCATGGCCTCCTGATAGGCTTCCATCACCAGATCGAAACCGCCGAAAGCGCACACCATGATGAGCAGGCTGGATTTGGACGGATGGAAGTTGGTCACCATCGAGTTGGCGATGCTGAAATCATACGGAGGGAAGATGAACTTATTGGTCCAGCCTTCGGCAGGTTTGAGAAAACCCTCGGCAGAAACCGAAGTCTCCACGGCCCGCATGGACGTAGTGCCGATGGCGCAAATTTTGTTGTTGTTTTCTTTGGCCTTATTGACCACATCCACAGCTTTTTGTGGGATGCGGAAGTACTCAGCGTCCATTTTGTGTTTAGACAGGTCTTCCACTTCTATGGGACGGAAGGTGCCCAAACCAACGTGCAGCGTCAGTTCAGCAAACTCCAAACCTTTGATTTCCAATCGCTTCATCAATTCCTTACTAAAATGAAGCCCTGCCGTAGGAGCAGCCACAGCGCCGGTTTCAGCGGCAAAGACGGTCTGATAGCGGTCTTTGTCGGATTCCTCTGCCGGACGAGTGATGTATTTGGGCAGCGGAGTATTGCCCAGCGTGTAGAGGTCGCGTTGGAATTCCTCCTCCGTGCCATCGTACAAAAAGCGGATGGTACGGCCACGCGAGGTCGTATTGTCAACGACTTCGGCCACCAACACTTCATTATCGTTTTCGTCGCTGAAATAGAGCTTGTTGCCCACGCGAATTTTTCTGGCCGGGTCCACCAGCACATCCCACAAACGAGCGTCGTGGTTGAGTTCACGCAATAGAAAAACTTCTATTTTTGCTCCGGTTTTTTCCTTTTGGCCGTACATTCTGGCCGGAAACACCCGCGTGTTGTTGAACAACATCACGTCTCCATCGTCAAAGTATTCCATGATATCTTTGAAGATACGGTGTTCTATTTTGCCGCTGTCGCGATGTACTACCATCATGCGGCTCTCATCGCGGTTAACAGCAGGATACTGGGCGATCAGTTTTTTGGGAAGCTCGAAGCTGAATTGAGAAAGCTTGGTCCTCATGTATGATTTTTTTTCAAAAATTGGCCGCAAAGATAAGCACAAACAAGCCGATTGCAACCATTCTTAAAAAATTTATTTTCAAGGCTTTGGCAGATGAAAAGCTGTTTTTTATCTAAGATTTTGTGCAGCGCAAGCCGGAAACCGGACTTTGGCGATGCTTTTGAAGCTCTGCCGGCACTTATAAGTACAGCGCCTGTTGTAAAGGCAAAGCACGCACCAGCATTCACACTACAATCGCGTATGCCATGAGCATCATCATCAAGGTTTTTTTAGAAAGTATTTCACAGGCATTTCAACAATTGAGAGCCAATAAGTTGCGCAGTTTTTTATCGCTGCTCGGCATCTCCATAGGCATTTTTTGCATCATCGGCGTTACGGCTGCCGTAGATTCCTTAGAGGATAATGTGCGAGGCAGTTTTGAAAAGCTCGGCGATGACGTGGTGTATATCCAGAAGTTTATGTGGGGCGACCCCGGCCCCAACTGGCAGCGCTACCTCCGCCGCCCGGATGTGAGCTTTAAAGATTTTGAAGCCGTAGAAGAAAAAGCTCAGTCTGCTCAGGTCGTATCTTATGGCACCTTCATCGGGCTGAAGACTTTCAAGTTCAGATCGGCCAACGTCAGAGATGTGGAGTTTCAGGCCGTCAGCTATGGTTTTGACGAATTGGTCAAGCTCGATTTTCAAAATGGCCGCTACTTCTCCCCTACCGAATATCACTATGGCTCCAACAAAATCATCATCGGATCCAAAGTGGCCGACGCGTTGTTCGGCGCTGCCGATCCTATCGGGCGCACCATACAAATGGGCGGCAGGAAATTCGACGTCATCGGCGTATTGGAGCCTGCCGGTACCAGCCTGATAGATATCTTCAGCTTTGACAATGCAGCCATTATTTCTTATGAACTGGGGCGCAAAGTGGCCAATCTCCGCCCGGACAACCCCTTCGGCAACGCATCCATCAGCGTAAAAGCCAAAGAGGGCGTGAGCATCGAAGCGCTGAAAGACGAACTCACGGGCATCATGCGCGCGCAACGGCGGCTGAAACCTCGCGAGGATGACGATTTTTCGCTCAATACGCTCTCCATTGTCAGCGAGGCGCTTGACGGATTTTTTCAGGTGCTCAGTCTGCTGGGCATTGTCATCGGCGGCTTTGCCATTTTTGTAGGCATGTTCAGCGTAGCCAATATCATGTTTGTATCCGTCAAAGAAAGAACGGGCATCATCGGCATCAAAAAAGCGCTGGGCGCCAAACGTTTCGTCATTTTGCTGGAGTTTCTGATCGAGTCCATCGTCCTCAGTATATTTGGGGGCTTGGTCGGCTTGTTGTTGGTACAGGCAGTGGTCAAAATCCTCTCCGGCATCATTGACTTCAACTTATTCCTTTCGGCTTCCAATATCCTTACCGGCATCATTACTTCTGTTGTGGTAGGCATTCTGGCCGGTCTGCTCCCCGCCTGGCAGGCTGCAAAAATGGACCCGGTGGAGGCCATGCGGAAGTAAATGGTACCGAGGCTTTTACCGTATGCCACTCTCCGGACAGCGGTAATCATACAAATCATAAAGATCAGCGTCGGAAAAAAAACGTTTTTGACGCAGAAAGACGCAGATTTTTATGATCGTCATGCTCCTCTCCGAGCAGCGAAAATCATACAAATCATAAAGATCAGCGTCGGAAAACAGGTGCGGGTTCAGACCCCGCCTGCGCAAGGTTCTACCTTGTGCAGACTATCCTGCGGGTTCTACCCGCCGGCATTCACCACTGAAGAAGATGGTACCAGCGACTAAAGTCGCCGGTTGGTTTTCGGCGACTGAAGTCGCCCGTACCGGAGCGTACCGTGACTCCTCTCCGGGCAGCGGAAATCATAAAAATCATAAAGATCAGCGTCAGAAAAAAAACGTTTTTGACGCTGAAAGACGCAGATTTTTATGATCGTCATACTCCTCTCCGAGCAGCGAAAATCATACAAATCATAAAGATCAGCGTCGGAAAACAGGCGCGGATTCGGCCCCGTCTGCGCAAGGTTCTACCTTGTGCAGACTATCCTGCGGGTTCTACCCGCCGACGAAAAAGCCCCGCCAAGTCAGGGCGTAACCCGAAGTTACGGCCTGACCCCGTGTCGGAGGGTAGTGAAGGGGTGACTCGGCGCGTTTTAACGGGGAGTCACCCCTTCACTAAGCCGGAGAACTACCCGCCCTCATCGCATCCCGACCACCAACTTCCCGCTCCCCAAAACTACGCCCTTTTCCGAAACCAACTCCACAAAATACACCCCTGCCGGCAGTCCCCGCACATCCAATTCCTGCCGGATGCGGCCATTTACTACCGGCGCGGAAAAGCGCCGCACGATGCGACCGAGGGCGTCGCGTACAGTACCGGCGACTTCAGCCGCCGGAAGTCCCTCGGCGAATAGCGTCGCCGGTACATCGGGGGGTGCGGGATTGGGGAAAAGCTCCAGCCTCAGCCCGCCGCCAGTTGGCTCGCCCGTACTGCTCACCAATACCTGCAGCTCCCGGCACAGCGTATCCGCCCCGCGCGGATTGCTCACCGTGAGGCATACGTTGTACGCCCCTTCGGCGGCGTAGCTATGCACGGGGTTGGGTACAGTATCCGTAGCGCCATCGCCGAAGCTCCAGTGCCAGGTACGGATGTCGTGGTAGGCAGCTTCCTGAAAGGCCACCTCCAAGCCCAGCGGCTCATGCACCCACTCTGCTACCGGCGGCTGCCGCAGGGTGTCGCAGGGACTGCCCTCTAAGTGGTGCAGGCGGTAGTTGGGGAAGTTGGGAAGGGAGAAGGAGTTGTAAGTAGGAAGCTCTGCACAGTGTTGACACACATCGCAGGCCAAGCCTAATGAATCAGGATGATTGATGACATGCAGATGTTTTACGGTGTTGTTGCTGTTGATATAAATCTTGCCGTCCGGAGCCAATTGGGCGAGGTAGAAAGTAGTACGGGCATTTTGGCTGATCGGCTCCGAATAGCCGTCATATACCGCTACCGTGATGCGTGATGCTTCAATATCGTCGGCGTGAAAGTCATATTGATAAACATGTCGAAAGGAGGATACATACAAAAAGCGATTGTTGGGAGAGATGGCAATGCCCCCTGCCCAAGCGCTATCGGAGTAGGTAAATTGCACCGGGTGGCTCAGTTCCCCCCTACAGCGGTCAAAATCATATATACTTACATAAATAGGGTCGCCCGCTCCGCCTGTCAGGTGTACGCTGGCATATTTTGAGCCATCGGGGGAAAATACGGACTGGCCGATGGAATTGGAGGGAATGGGGTCTCCCACAAATTGTTGACCAGCTACCGACAGACCAACTGGCCCCAACAAGATACGGTGGTATTGGTTGGTGCCATAGCTTCTCGACAACAACCACCAATCACGGCCATTGGCATGTCGCGTAGCCGTGAGACGCCCCATATCAAGCGCATCGGATAGCAGGATGTTATTTTTGATTATTACTTCTCCAATCCCTCCCTGCACGTTCATATCCACCATCGAAAAAAAAAGGTTGGAAGACTGTAAAGAGTTTTGGCTCGGAGTAAGGTGTTTATCTGCTTGCAGTAGGTAGTATAAATGATCATACTCCGGAGCGGGCAGAATTATTGCACCTTGGGTTAAAATATATCCGTAGGCGCCCTGACTAGGTATTCCCTCCGGTCCGGCAGCCAACCCCGTCCCATTTTCCATCGGCTCATTGAGCGCATTGGCTATGTAAATGCCGTTCGTGTAAAACAACAGATTGCCGGCGGTATCGCATATACTGGCATTGGCTTGGCTATAATTAATTTGTCGGAATTCGTAGTACAAATCCGGCGGATCGGTATAAAAATCAATTGTCGTACCAGCCCACTCCGGTATGGTTGGGTTGTTGCCGCCCAATAACCAAACATAGTCGTGCTTTTGTCCTTGGGCTGTAAGTATTAAAAAAAAAATGCAATGAAATACGAGTAGAATTTTCATTATCCTCAGATATTAAAACAGGAGTATCTCCTGCGGCATGCTGCCACAGAAAATACCCCTGTAATGTGAAACCATTAATGTTTGATCACGAGCTTGTTAACGAATTCCTGATTGTCCAGCCAGGTTCGTACCACATACAAGCCTTCGGGTAAGTGCCGGAGCGACAAATTTTGTCCTATGCTCCCCACAGGTATCTGGACTTGCTGTATTTGTCTTCCGAAGAGGTCGAAAACGGCAATTCGTCCCGATTGTTCCACCGCTCCTTTCCAAACTATATTCAATTCCCCGCTCGCCCCGCTCGCGCCGAGGTTCATACCTCGCGTGACTATCCTGCGGGTTCTACCCGCCAACATTCCCTTATTGCTGTTTTGTTTCATTGTACAATTGTGGATAAAAATCATTTCACTCCAAGTCAGGGCGTAAACCCGAAGTTACGGCCTGACCCCGTGTCGGAGGGTAGTGAAGGGGTGACTCGGCGCGTTTCAGCCCGGCAGTCACCCCTTCACTAAGCCGGAGAACTACCTACCCTCATCGCATCCCGACCACCAACTTCCCGCTGCCCAAAGCTACGCCCTTTTCCGAAACCAATGCCACAAAATACACCCCTGCGGGCAGTCCCCGCATATCCAATTCCTGCCGGAGGCGGCCATTTACTACCGGGGCGGAAAAGCGCCGCACGATGCGACCGAGGGCGTCGCGTACAGTACCGGCGACTTCAGCCGCCGGAAGTCCCTCGGCGAATAGCGTCGCCGGTACATCGGGGGGTGCGGGATTGGGGAAAAGCTCCAGCCTCAGCCCGCCGCCAGTTGGCTCGCCCGTACTGCTCACCAATACCTGCAGCTCCCGGCACAGCGTATCCGCCCCGCGCGGATTGCTCACCGTGAGGCATACGTTGTACGCCCCTTCGGCGGCGTAGCTATGCACGGGGTTGGGTACAGTATCCGTAGCGCCATCGCCGAAGCTCCAGTGCCAGGTACGGATGTCGTGGTAGGCAGCTTCCTGAAAGGCCACCTCCAAGCCCAGCGGCTCGTGCACCCACTCTGCTACCGGCGGCTGCCGCAGGGTGTCGCAGGGACTGCCCTCCAAGTGGTGGAGGCGGTAGTTGGGGAAGTTGGGCATAGACCAAGAATTTTTGGTGGGCAGTTCCACGCAATGCTGGCATACATCACAGGTCAGGCCGAGCGAATCGGGATGGTTGATGACATGCAGGTATTTCGTGCTGCTGCTGTTGTTGATGTAAATTTTGCCGTCCGGGGCTAATTGCGCCAGATAGAAGGTAGTAGGAAGGTTGGGGTGTCCGTCATAAAAGCCGTCCCACTCTGCTACCGTTATGCGTGATGCTTCGATGTTCTGGGCATGAAGGTCGTATTGATAAGCATAGCGAAAAGAAGATACATACAGAAAGCGACTGTTGGGAGATATGGCGATGCCCCCGGCCCAGGCCGTATCAGCATAGGTGAATTGCACCGGATTGCTCAGTTCACCACTACAGCGGTCAAAATCATATATGCTCACATAGATGGGGTCGCCGGCTGAACCCGTCAGGTGTACATTGGCGTATTTCGAGCCGTCGGGGGAAAAGACTGCCTGGCCGATAGCCTGTGACGGTATGGCCATCCCTATCGACTGGGAGCCGATGGAGTAGAATCCTCTTCGTGTTAACGTGATCTTATAATATTGGTTCGTATCATATTTTCTCACTATAACCCACCAGTCTCTGCCATTAGAATGCTTTACAGCAGTTATTTTACCCATATTCAATGCATCCGAAATCAACACTTCATTTTTTTTTGTCACGGCACCCATTCCGCCACTCATGTTCATATTTATTTCAGAATAATACAAATGAGATGATTGAAACGAGCTTTGGTTCGGAGTCAATTCCTTATCCATCAGAATTAAGCAGTATAGACTGTCATGATCAGGCCAGGGCAATGCCATAGCCCCCTGATCTAAGATGTATCCATAAAGGCCCTGATTGTGTACGCCCGCAGGCCCGGCAGCCAGTCCCGTCCCATTCTCCATTGGCTCATGCAGTACATTCGCAATATAAATGCCGTTGGTGTAAAATAGCAGATTGCCGGCGGTGTCGCATATACTGGCGTTGGCCTGGCTAAAGCTCATTGGGCGAAACTCATAATACATATCCGGCGGAGTGGTGGAAAAATCAATCACAGTGCCGCCAAAAGTTGTGTTAACTGGATTACTGCTATAGCCTAATAGCCAGATTTCATCGTGTTTTTGGCTGAATATGGATGTAAAGGCAAAGAAGTTGAGTAATATAATGATGATCCGCTTCATTCCTGATAAATTAAAAGAGGGTATTCTTCGTAGCGGAAGAATACCGCTCGCGCCGAGGTTCATACCTCGCGTGACTATCCTGCGGGTTCTACCCGCCAACATTCCCTTATTGCTGTTTTGTTTCATTGTGCAATTGTGGATAAAAATCATTTCACTCCAAGTCAGGGCGTAACCCGAAGTTACGGCCTGACCTCGTGTCCGAGGGTAGTGAAGGGGTGACGCGGCGCGTTTTAACGGGGCAGTCACCCCTTCACTAAGCAGGAGAACTACCCGCCCTCAACGCGGCCTCAGCACCAACTTCCCGCTGCCCAAAGCTACGCCCTTTTCCGAAACCAATGCCACAAAATACACCCCTGCGGGCAGTCCCCGCATATCCAATTCCTGCCGGAGGCGGCCATTTACTACCGGGGCGGAAAAGCGCCGCACGATGCGACCGAGGGCGTCGCGTACAGTACCGGCGACTTCAGCCGCCGGAAGTCCCTCGGCGAATAGCGTCGCCGGTACATCGGGGGGTGCGGGATTGGGGAAAAGCTCCAGCCTCAGCCCGCCGCCAGTTGGCTCGCCCGTACTGCTCACCAATACCTGCAGCTCCCGGCACAGCGTATCCGCCCCGCGCGGATTGCTCACCGTGAGGCATACGTTGTACGCCCCTTCGGCGGCGTAGCTATGCACGGGGTTGGGTACAGTATCCGTAGCGCCATCGCCGAAGCTCCAGTGCCAGGTACGGATGTCGTGGTAGGCAGCTTCCTGAAAGGCCACCTCCAAGCCCAGCGGCTCGTGCACCCACTCTGCTACCGGCGGCTGCCGCAGGGTGTCGCAGGGACTGCCCTCCAAGTGGTGGAGGCGGTAGTTGGGGAAGTTGGGAAGGGAGAGTGCGTTTATAGACGGCAACTCGACACAATGCTGGCATACATCACAGGCCAAACCTAAAGAGTCCGGCTGATTAATGACATGCAGGTACCTTACCCCGTTGTTGCTGTTGATATAAATCTTGCCGTCCGGAGCCAGTTGCATCAGATAAAAGGTGGTAGAAAAAGGATTGCCGAAGCCATCCCATACCGCCACTATGATGCGAGATGCCTCAATATCCTCTGCATGAAGGTCATATTGATATACATAGCGGTATGAAGATACATAAAGAAACCGGTTATTGGGGGAGATCGCAACACCTGCACAACTGGCCGTATCCGTATAAGTGAACTGTATGGGGTTACTCAACGTCCCGTTGCAACGGTCGAAGTCGTAGATACTGATATATATGGGGTTGGCAAGACCATATACATGAACACAGGCGTATTTTGTGCCGCCGGGCGAAAAAACAGATTGACCAATTGTATTTGAGGGGATAGGGCTTCCTACTGCCTGTACTCCCTGCACAACCAACCCTTCTATATCAAAGAGTATTCTATAATATTCATTGGTATCATATTTCCTCGTTAGCAGCCACCAGTCGCGGCCATTGGCGTGCTTAGAAGCTGTTATTCTTCCAATATCAAATAAGCCTTCTATTATTTTTTGATTTTTCAGAACGACTCCTCCTAAATAATTATTCATGTCCATATCAATTAATGTGAAGTAAAAATTGCGCGACTCTGTACTTGTTTGTTGCGAATTCAGTTCTCGATCCATGTGAAACAGGTGATACAGACCTCCACTTTCAGGAGTAGGGAGTATCATAGCTCCTTGAGTTAAGATATATCCATAGTTTTGATTTTGTTGAGAATGAGTACCCGGACTTAACCCCATCCCATTTTCCATAGGCTCATTCAACGCATTGGCGACATAAATACCATTGGTGTAAAAAAGCAAATTGCCGGCAGTATCGCACATACTCGCATTGGCTTGGCTAAAAAACATACTTCTGAATTCATAATAAATATCGGGAGGCGTCGTATTGAAATCAACTACGGTTCCAGAGTATATAAGATTGGTCTGACTGTTCTGTCCCAGTAACCAAACATAGTCGTGCTTTTGTCCTTGAGCAGTAAGTATTAAAAAAAACATGCAATGAAATACGAGTAGAATTCTCATTATCCGAGGTATTAAAAACAGGAGTATCTCCTGCGGCATGCTGCCACAGAAAATACTCCTGTAGATTGCAATTGTTCCATCCGTTTGGGCTGCAAAGGGCGCAGTGAAAAACGCTCCAAAAATCTTGGAAGGGGATAGAAGGAGGGCAGTTTTCATGGCAAATTATTTTATGGTAAAAAGTAACGAAAATACAGGGGAACGCGGCTTTTCCGCAGGGTAAAACTTAATAGCACAGGCAAATGTAATGACCAGAGTGGGAAAAGCGAAAGAAATGGGGGTGTTTTTTTTACAAAAATGTCAGGGTATAGTAAAGGGGCGACTTGGCAAGTTTCAGCCCGGCAGTCACCCCTTCACTAAGCCGAAAAAAGGCCCTCCCGATGATTTCGAGAGAGCCTTTTTCTTGTTATATATCTGAAACTGAATCGCTTATTTCACTATCGTGATATCGCCCATAATGATCTCGCCCTCAGCGATGTTCAGGCGCAGGATGTAATAGTATGTACCCTGCGGCAATTCCTGCCCCGACTGGTTGACGCCGCGCCAGTTGTTGAGATAGGGAGCAGCGCGGAATACCTGATCGTTCCAACGGTTGAAAATAATCAACTCGTTGTTGGGGTACAAATCCGGATTGTCTCTCAACTGATCGAAAATCAACTCCTCATTGAGGCCGTCTCCGTTGGGCGTGATGCCGTTGGGCTGGTTGTAAACGATGGTGGTGCGCTCCACGTCTATTTGCACAAAAGCTTCGGCGCACAAATCCGGGCACTGCGTATTGCAAATCTGATAACGAACCTGCGTCTGCCCGAATGCTCCGCGCGGCACGCTGTAATACAAGGTGCCGTTGACGATGCTGTCCACCGTACCAAATTCCGGTTGGGTCAGAACGGTGATAGTAAAGCCGGGAGCGCCGAAAAGCTGGTCGTTGGCTGCAATGTTCACAGAGCCGCTGAACACGCCCGAAGCCAGCGCCAACATGTCGTTGCCTGCTACCGGACCCCGCTGCACATTTACAGTAATCGTGTCTGCGCTGTAGCTCTGGCAAGCTGCCGTAGAGAGCGTCCACACAAAGCGGTTGTCGCCGGGTTGGGCATTGGTCACGTTGGTTTGCGCCGTATTGGGGCTGACCACTACGCCGGAACCCAAGCTGCGCCACATACCCGTCACCCCGCTTGGCAACATGGCATCCAGCATGATGTCGCCGCCGCACACGCCGAAGTCTTCTCCGGCCATGGCGCTGGGCAGGTTGTTTTGTATCGTTACCATTACGGTAGCGGTATCGCGGCAACCATTGGTATTGTCGGTCACAATCAACTGATAAGTGCCGGCCGTATTCACTACCGGCGTGGCAATGGTGGTACCGTTGATGGGGCCGCCGCCGCTGATCGCGCTCCACAAATAACCTAAGCTGCCCGCCGGCGTTGAACCGGATCCATCCAGCGTCACATCGGTGCCGTTGCAGTTGATCGTCTGGTCGGCGCCGGCATTGGCTACGGGAGGTGTATTGTTGGCCGTTACCGTTACGGTATCTCTGGCTTCGCAGCCGTTTTGGTTGTTTCTGATGAATAATTCGTAGCGACCGCCCGTAGTGGCGTTCACTTGCAGCGGGTTGCCTGTCGGCGTCACCGTGCCTCCATCAAGGCCGTTCCAGGTGATGGTGAAATTGGGGCCGTTGGAAGAGCCGTTGCCATTCAGGGAAACCTGGGTGAGCGTACAGGTCAGCGCTTGCGGATCGGCGATGGTGGCCGTAGGAGCAGCCTGATTCACCGTCACGCCAATGGTATCGCGGCTGACGCAACCGTTGGAACTGTCTCTCACCACCAATTCATAGGTACCCGCAGCGGTGGTCGTCACCTGCAAGGGCGCAATTTGATTGAGTGGGCCGCCTGCAACAGCATTCCATTGGTAGCTAAACTCCGGCCCGGCCGATGAGCCGTTTCCATTGAGGCTCACTACCGTAGTAATACAACTCACAACCGTATCGGGGCTGGAAATCGTGGCGATGGGAAAATCGCGATCCAAACCAACCACCACTTCATTTTCACCCACACATCCGTTGGCCGGATTGGTGACACGCACCGTGTAAGTGCCCTGCTCGCTGACCACAATGGTAAGGCTGTCGGGAGAAATGGAAACGATATTGCCGGCAGGACTGGTGATGCTCCAAACGATGTTGAAATCAGGATTGAAGGGCGTGTAAGCAATGTGCGCCGTGATGGTTGTACTGTCGCAAGTGATGAAGCGTTCGATGGACGGGCCGAGTACCGCTACTGCGGGAGGAGTGCCGTCCTGTGAAATGATCGTTGTATCGGTAGCCGTACAGCCATTGACTGGATTGACGACCTCCAAGATGTAAGTGCCAGGCGCATTCACGATGAGCGCAGGGTCCGTTCCGAGTACCGGCGATCCCACACTACCGAGGTACCATCTGAGGTTGGCGCCGGGCGTAGAACCGGTTGACGTAATGGAATACGCAACAGCCACGCAGGTGAGCGTAAAGTCATCGCCGGAAACGGCAACCGGCGGCTCTCTGTCCACAATCACAACTACAGAATCTGAGGCGGTACATTGGTTGGCCGGGTTGGTGGCCGTGAGGATGTAAGTGCCGGCCGTTTCCGTTTGCGGAGTCTGACTCATTTCAGTGCCTCCCACCAACTGACCACCGTTCGCACTTTGCCATTGAAAGTTGAAAGCGCCGTTGAAAGTTACCGATCCCGGAATGGTAACCCGGTTGGTATTACAATCTAAGCGCAAGGTATCCGATGCAATGGCCACAGTGGGCACGTCATTACTGGCGCCAACCGACAAAGTATCCGTAGCAGAACATCCGTTGACCTGATCGGTCACTCGCAGTACATAATTACCTAAAACAGAAACCGTTACTGTGTCGGTGGTTGCCACTTGCATACCGTCAGGGCCGAACCATGCGTACGAAACTCCATTGACTCCCGACACCCCGGTTCCTCTCAGCAAGGCTGATTCTCCGGCACAGCCAATGGTCTGATCCATGCCTGCATTGGCGGTTGGCGGTATGGAGTCGGCTTGTATCGTCACGGTTGCCTCGCTGAAGCAACCATTGTTCGGATTGGTAGCGCGGAAGGTATAGTCGCCCGGCAGCGTCATCACCGGATTTTGCAGCAAATGCCCGATGATGCCGGTAGTGTCGCCGGAGCTGTTGGTCCAGTTGAACAACATACCCGGTACGCTTCCCGTAACAATATTACCCGTCATGGGGATGGTATTGAAAAGGCAAGTCCAGGTTGGAGGCGGGACAACACCCACGATGGGCGCCAGTGTGTCTATGAATACTTCGACCGAATCAATGCGGGAGCAGCCGGTGAACACATTCAATACTTCCAATGCGTAGAATCCGGGCGTCGTTACGGTCAGCGTCGAGGTTTGTTCGCTCAGTTCTACCCCGTTGGAGTACCAGCGAAAATCGTAATTACCGCCGGAGGGCGCTTCTGCAAAAATCCGAATCTGCGTAGAATCGCAACTCAGAGAATCCGGCATAGCCAACACGAAGTTGGGCAGCGCCGTACTGTCTGCAATCACAACGGTATCTATTGCCGTACAAAGGTTAAACAGGTCTCTGACAAAAACCTGAAAAGTGCCCGGCGTGGTGGCTATGGCATTGAGCGTCGCTTCCGACCCAAAAAACAAAGAGCCGCCGTCTAAAGGCGTCCACAATACTTCAAAAGAGGTGGAGTTGGTCACTGTGGCGTTGATGACTACTTCGTCGTCATTACAGGTGAAAGCCAGATCAGGGCCGGCATTCACTACCGGCACATCCGCCGTCAGGCTTACCGTAACGGTATCTGTGGCAGAACAACCATTGACAAGGTCGGTAACGACCAGCAAATAGCTGCCCGGTGTGCTCGTTTCGTAGGTGGCTGTCGGCGAAAGCACGGTATTGTCTAATGTCGTCCATCGAATATCAATCGCATTGGTACCCGAAGAAGAGGAGCCGTCCAATATGATGCTCCCGCTACACCCAATAACAGGGTCTGAACCACCGACTGCCAAAGGCGCAATGGCGCCGTCTTCTACCACAACCGTATCTCTGGCAATACATCCACTCAGTTGGTAGCGCACTTCAAGCGCGTAAGTTCCGGCGCCCACTACGCGCGGAGATGAGAGCGCCTGATCTCCGGCAACGATGCTGCCTCCGTTGAGGGCCGCCCAGAGGTAAGTTACAGTGTCGCCGGTGCTGCTCATGCTGCCGTTGAGAGTAACGGTATCCGAAGTACAGGTTGTCAATTGTATTTCTCCGGCATCGGCAATGGGCAGGTTGGGCTGGCTGATGTTGACCGTGTCGCTCACTACGCAACCGCTGGCTCTGTTGGTGACGGACAAGATGTAGATGCCCTGTTGCAGCGCCAGAGCAAGCGTATTGGTATCCGGCTGAGCCAACATGCCCCCCAGTGTGGTCCATTTGTATCCATAATTGGCTCCCTGGCTGGCCTGGCCTTGTATGCCCAACACCGGCGATCCGTCGCAGGGGAAGGGGCGATCCGGGCCAGCATCAACCGTCGGTGCATCGGCAGCCAGCGGCACATAGAACGTATCTACCCGCACCGTGGCCGGAATATTGTTGTCGCGTGTGGTCACAATGATCTGTCCTTCAGCGAGATTTCGGCCAAGCAGCGGCATAAATTGCAGCGGCTCGGTCTCCCAGGTATTGCCGTAAGGCGGCTTTCCGCCAATGACCTCCAGTTCAATACGTCCGTCACGGCCGCCGGGACAGCTCACCGGGATGATGGTAGCATTCACGATGATGAGCTTATCGGCCACACAAACTTCCCCGTTGCGCCACACCAAACTGCCGATTCCAGCGGTGGTAAGTACAGTCGGCGCAGGATCGCGTATGATGTCAATTTTGTGACAGGCGCCGTCGGCTTCTCCAATGGCCGCAAAACACAGTTCAAACAAAATCGTGCTGTCAGGGAGCATACTGCCTGCAAAGTTGACCCAATCAAATTCTATGATACCCAGGCCGGCCGACGTGGTGGTGAAGGAGGAAACGCTGAGGCCCGGCAATGAAGCTAAGTTGTTGACTCCTGTAAATTGCAGATTGCTTGGATTGAAACTCACTTCAAAATGCGCCTCCGTGATGTTGTCGAAACTGGCCACCCGGAAAGGCACGCAAACGGTATCGCGCCAAGCTGTATTGATGTTTCCAACCGTCATAAAAAATCCTTCCGGGAACAGGGAGCACACTTCGCCATCCTGAGAGGTGATTCCGATGTTGTTGCCGTTGGAGAAAGACGTAACAGCCTCCCGCGTGAGCGGATCGTCGTTGATTTGCACGGCTTCGCAATCGCCGGGCTGGCCCACTACCACAAAACAAACCCTGAACAAAGCCGTGCCGTCGGGGCGCGTCACGGGCGTCATGGTACTCCAGTCAAATGTAACGGTACCGGAAGACTGCCCCTGCAAACCAAAGTTGACCAAAGGCACTACGCCCGGCAGGTTGAGGGCATTGATGGAGACAAATTGAAGATGGAGGGGATCCCAATTGAGGGAATATCTCAGTCGGGTGATGTTGGTAAAATTGGCGGCGGTGATGTCCACGCATACCTGCTGATTGAGTTGCGCGGAGGCGTCGCTCACCGTGAGTGTAATGCCGGTGGGCTGGTTGATGACCACTTCGCAGTTGCTGGGATTGATGCCGATGTTGGGCGCATTGAGGTTGTTCACCTGCACTAACGGCAGCGGTCCGCCGGCGGTCACCGGGCTATTGCCGCCCACGCCTATCACCCGGAAGCATATTTCGTAATGCACGGTGCCGTTGGGAATAAAGGCGTTGTTATTACCGGTGCGTACCCAATTGACGCCCAAAACGCCGGCCTGCACATTGGCCGTAGAAAAGCTATTGGCCACGTTGAAGTTGGCAATGCCGTTGGTGGTCACGTTGGATACGTTGACAAACTCAAGCAGAGCGGGATTCCATTCTATCAGGTAGTTGAAGGCCGCCACGTTGAAGAAATTCTGAGAGGTGACCTGCACACAAAAAGTTTCGCCGAGGTTGCGCGCCGGGCCGCAACTGATGTTGATGGGCATGCCGGTAGGATCGCAATCAGAGGCCGTAACGCGACCATTGCGAGGCAAAACCATGATGTCGAAATTTTGCACAATGGTATTGCCGAACTCTATGGGAGTTGGAGTTTCTCCAAATGAAATCATCGAAGCCGACTCGCAAGGACCGACGATTCGGTAACACACCTGAAAAAGCAAGGTGCTGTCCAACAGCGTGATACCGGCATTATTCGGCGGCGTATAAGACCACGAAACCGTGATGGTGCCTTCGGGCAGGTTGGGCGGAAGCCCCATGTTGGCTTGTGAGAAGTTGGGCAGGTTGCCGGGAATAACTACGTTTTGGAAACTCAACACTGCCGGGTCGTAATTAATTGTAAACTGCATGCTGTTGAGATCGTCGAAGCCGGTAAGACGGTAGTCCACGCAAATCAAATCGCCCGAATTGCCCTGTTCCTGCGAAGCAATCAGTTCTACCGGACGCACACAATTGGTTACAATTCCGTCATTGTTGATAAGACCGACATTGAGGCAGGAGCTGTTGTCTTTGGTCACATAAGGATTGGGGCCTACGCCAATGTTTGTGCTTTCTCCGTAAGTATCGGAAAGCATGGTAAAGCACAACTTGAATATCGAAGGTCGGCATTGCCCGAAGCAGTCGTCTAATGTAACGCCCGTTGCACCCGGAGTGTTGCAGTTGGCCACGCTCCAACTGATCGTCAGAACGCCGCTCGCAGCAGCACTGGCATCTACGTTGGTACCCACCGTAAAGCCCGGCAAAGTAGGCATGGTGAGGTTGACGTATTGGAGTATCGTCGGGTCCCAGCGAATTTGGTAGCTGGTTCCTGTGATATTGGAAAAGTTGACCACCGAAACATCCACACAGAGGTTTTCACCCTCGCAGGCGGTTTCGTTGCTGAAATAAAAACCAGGTTGAGCCATCAAGCCGGCAGTAGTAGCGAGGCTCAATGTTATCCATAAAATTATCTTTTTCATGCGCAGATTGGATTTGGACAAAAAAAGTTGTCAAGTGTCATGGGAAAGCGGATCAGCGATCCAAAGAGAGCGTCAGGTTGATTTCATGTGTAGCGCCTATGCTCGGCCCGAAGGAACTGAACGAATAGTCAAAACCATACCCGATGCGGAATATATTGTCAAAGCCGAGGTTCTGCCCCAGCAGGAAGCCGGTTTCCAAATGTACGGCCTTGGCCGAAGACGCGCCGGCGCCCACCCAGAGGCTCCCCGGAATCTGGTAGCGCAGATTCACGTCCACGTTGATCGGGGCGTTGGGCGCATACTTAAACAGGACGGAGGGTTCGATGAAACCATCGTCGCCCACAAACTTGTAAAAGCCTATGGAGCCGTAGATGTGCTGCACGCGTTTGGTGAAAAACTGGCCGTTTTCGTTTTTAAACGTGAGGTCCAATCCCAATGCCTGCGGCATAGACAAGCCGGTATAGAAGAAGTTGCCGTCTCCCACCATTTGGTAATAATACAGACCCAGGCCCACATCAGGGAAGATGCGCGTCTGGTCGGCGCTGCCCAATACGTCGCCGTCGTCGCGCAGTACCAACTCGGAGGCTTTCACCCGATATTGTACCGCGCCGGCAGTAAGAGCCAGAGCCAGACCGCCATACTCGGCGTCGCCGGTAATGACGCCGCCGATTCGACCGTAAATGCCGGTGAATCCGGTAGGCCCGGTCTGGTCATTGACGATGTGCCCGCCAAACATGGGCGTAACACCGGCATAACGTTTGTTGACAAACGACATGCGCAAAGTCTGCGTACGGGGCGCAGATTTGATGCCGGTCCACTGCGCTCTGTAAGAGGCGCCGAAGGTCATGTTGTTGCCAAAGGTGAGAAAATCGCTTTCCATAGCGGCCGGATTAATAATCACGGCGTTTTCACGGTACTGCGTGAAAAGAGAAAGCTGTTGGCCATGCGATGCAATACTACATAGCAGTAACGCCACAGGCAGAAGCGTGCGTAATACGTTCATGGGACGAGTGCGTTTTTGAGATTCCCAAAATGATTGATTCAAATATTCTGTGCCACCCACGACAGGAGGCTGTTGTTAATGCTTCGTGTGTCGGATATTCGTGGGCTTTCTCACAGTAGCTTTTGAAGAGATTGAAAAGCGGACGCAAATATCGCTGCCTTTCTCAAAAATTCTATACCTGAGCGAGAATAATTTATAAATCGGCTGTTTTTTAACTTTTTTTCAGTCGGCAGGCTTACGAAGCGCGCGCTATCCACCGGAGCGCTTGGAGCCGGAATAGCCCGCCTGCAATAAAATTTGCAACACCCGCTCGCGGTGATCGCCCTGCACCATGATCTCGCCGTCTTTGGCCGCGCCGCCCACGCCGCACTTGGTTTTGAGCATTTTGCCTAAGGCTTCCAATTCGGATTGCGGCCCGACGAATCCGGTTACCAAAGTGACTTCTTTGCCGCCGCGCTGCTTGCGATCCAAAGATACGCGCAGCTTTTGCTGTTGGGCGGGCAACAACTCGGCTTCCTCCTGCTCTTCGTAGCGATAGGCAAAATCAGGGTCGGTGGAGAAGACGACGCCGTCGCGGTTTTTGTTCTTTTTACTCATTTTTTGCTCGGTTGGACTGCGGGCAAAGGTACATATTCCTGCACAAGCAGAAAGCAACACAGAATTGTAGTGTGATTGTGATTATTGTTGAGCCTACTTATTCGAATTGTTTTGAAAATATGTTCTCAACTTTTCTCTCAGTTCTGCCTCTACTTCCAATTTTCCGGCCAGATTCACGGTTTCCTGAGGTTCGGAAAGGTAATCATACAGTTCTACGGCCAGCAGGCGTCCATCCAACGGAGATTGGCCTTCCGTATATTTGCAAGAGTACCAGGCCGTATATCGGTAGCGCTGCGTACGCAAAGAATAACCCATTTCATTCAGATAAGGAAACATGCCCTGCCAGAAATTTGCCTTGGCTTGGCCGGCTTCCACAGGCTCATTTCCCCATGGATAAACCATATTGCTCAATCCGCCACGAGCGGCCCATTCCCATTCGGCCTCTGTGGGCAAACGCTTGCCCGCCCACTTGCAATAAGCCGTCGCATCTTCCCAGGCCACTTGTACCACCGGATGGTTCATGCGGTCTTCAATGCTGCTGCCAGGGCCTTCCGGTTGTTTCCAATGTGCGCCCAAAGTCCAGGCCCACCAGCGTCCGGGATCGTCTAAAGGCACGGGATGCTTGGAGGCCCGAAATACCAATGCGCCCGGCTGCAGGAGGCTGTCTGCCGGCTTGGGAGTGCCGGGAGGCAATTCTTTTTGCATTTCCTCCCAAACAATGGGGCGTTCTGCCACGGTCACATAACCGGTAGCTTTCACAAACTCAGCAAACTGAGCATTGGTAACTTCATGCTCGTCCATCCAAAAAGCATGGATTTCTACATCGTGTTTGGGAAACTCGTTGGCGTCGGCCTGCTCATTGTCGCCGCCCATTTGCAACATGCCGGACGGAACGAGTACCATGCCGTCTTTTCGGGACACGGCTTTGTCGGCCGATGAAAAACCGGCCTCGTTCATACATGCGCTCACAACGACTGCTAAGCATATACAACATGCTGCAATGCTCTCGGTATGGATGATTTTCATGTCGCTTTTTGAGAGGCAAGTTAATTACACCAATGCAGGAAATGGTTGTTGAAAAACCGGATAAGTTGATTTCCCAACCATTCATGACAATTTTTCAACCTTTTTTCTTCAACATTACCCAGCCTTCCGGGCCTGTACGCATCATTTCAACACCACGGTACCCAATTCCAGCGCCAGCTCGTTTCTGATTTCCAGCAGGCGTTGGTGTACTTTGAGGTGGGCCGCTAAGCGCTCCATGTCTCCGGCAGCGGTGAGTTCTTTGATGCGGGTGTGATTGCGCTCCGACATGCGCATGATTTTGCGCAACTTGAACCGTTTCAGCGCTTGCAGGCTGTCTTCCTGAAAATTGTCGTCGGGCATCTTTTGCATGCGCAGGTATATCTCCCAGCGATTGGCCCAGTTTTCACTGTATTCGTAAGGCTCGCTCAACAGGTTTACGGCCAGCAGACTGATCTCCGGGTCGGAATGGTGCAGGAAATAATTGGTGTTCAGTTGCGAGCGGCGGTTTGCCAGACAGGCCAGCACCTCGCGGGCCACTTTGGCGTACAAGGGGTTGTCAAACTCGTCCAATACATCCTCTATATTGCTGATAATGTACTCAGCCACAGATAGATGGTCGTCTTTGTCAAACTCCTCGTGACTGAAAGCAATGAGTATGCGGGCTATGTCTTTTTCCTGAAATTCGTCGCCTACTACATTGGCCTTCCTCGCTGCCTCCTGCTCCGGCGCTTGCCCCGCAGGTACGGGTACGGCATCTGTATCGCTGCTGACGTCGGCAGGCGAGCGCTCTCCTTCTCTGCCCGGTGCGTGTCTTTTTTGCATTTGGGCAAGTACCAATTTGTTGGTCTCGCTCATCAGAATGGCCTCGTCCACCTGCGCCACGCGGGCACACTCCTGTACGAACAGCGAGCGCTTCACCGGATCGGGTATTTTGGCAATGCTCGTCACAATATCGCGCACCACGCCGCTGCGTTTCACCGGGTCGGAGCCGGCCTCCTGCATCAACAAATCTGCTTTAAACAGAATGAAGTCTTTGGCCTGCCGGGCAATGTATTCTGTAAATGCCGTGGCGCCCACTCTGGCGAGGTAGGAATCGGGGTCTTCGCGGTCGGGCAGCAGCACGATGCGCACATTGAGGTCCTGCTCCAGCACCAAATCCAATCCCCGCAGCGCCGCCTTGATACCCGCCGGGTCGCCGTCGTACAGGATTTTAATGTTGTTGGTATTGCGTTTGATGAGGCCGATCTGCTCTACCGTGAGGGCGGTGCCGGAAGAGGCCACCACGTTTTCGATACCGGCCTGATGCAGGGAAATAACGTCGGTATAACCCTCCACGAGGATGCACTCGTCTTTTTCGCGGATGGCTTTCCGGGCCTGGTAGGCGCCGTACAACACCTTGCTTTTCAGGTAGATGTCGGTTTCCGGCGAATTGATGTATTTGGGCGCTTTGACGTCTTTGGCCATGATGCGCCCGGCAAAGGCGATGACCTTGCCGCTCATGCCGTGAATGGGAAAGATGACCCGGTCGCGAAAGAAATCGCGGGGCGGCAGGTTGCGGCTTGCATCGGGGGGGCTGCACAGGCCGAGATTGAACAACATCTGCTGATCGTAGCCGGCGGCAGTGGCGGTGGTGAGGAACTGATCGCGCTTTTCGGGCGCATAGCCCAGTCCGAATTTCTGAATGGTTTCTTCCCGGAAGCCGCGTTCACGGAAGTAGCTCAAACCCACGCTGCGGCCTCGGTCGGTATTGACAAGCTGATTTTGAAAGAATTCCAGCGCATACTGATTGATGATGTACAGGCTGTCGGCTACCCGGCGCTCCTCGGCAGCCTCGCGGGAACTCTCAATTTCCTCTATCTGGATGCCGTATTTTTTGGCAATGTATTTGAGCGCCTCCGGGAAGGTGAAGCGCTCCAACTCCATCAAAAACTGCACGGCATTGCCGCCTTTGCCACAGCCGAAACACTTGAAAATGTTGCGCGCCGGCGAGACGTTGAAGGAGGGCGTTTTTTCGTGATGAAAAGGGCACAGGCCGATCAGGTTCGTACCCCTGCGCCGCAGCGAAACGAAGTCTTGCACCACATCCTCGATTTTGACGGTATCGAGGATTTCCTGAACGCTTTTTTGAGTTATCATCGGATCAAAAAGAACTCAACGGATTTCGGCGAGAATCGAATATTGTCTGCATGATCGGGCCGGCGGGTCAATTGCAGCAGTGCGGTGTTGCGCTGGTCTTTTGGCAAAGCAGCGCCCCTCAGATCGGCAGTTATTTCAAAGTCCTCAGCAATCGTGCTGTCGTATCGGCTCAGCCCCAGCGTGCAGGTGATCTGAATGTTTTTGGGGAAAACCCGAACACTGTCGGCATCGTGCAATACCGTGACGGGCACCCAAAATGTTTTTTCCGACAATTGCTCTACCGAAATTTTCACTTTCACCTTGTCGGCGCTGATATATACCCCCTTGGGAGGCGGGCGGAGATCAACCGTTTGATCCACCGTCTTTTTCAGTTGTTCCAGCACCACCGAATCGGTAGGCCACTCCCCTACCCCGGCCAATTGAGACTCCGGGCCGGTCAAGGTCACGCTGTCGGGGCTGATTTCCGGATCGCGTTGTAGCTGGTAGCCCGGCACAAAACTGAACCGATGCCGAAATCCTACCGGTACGCGTTTGGACGATTTTTCCTCCAACAGCAGCACAATGTCGTCGTAGTTCAGTTCCACAATGCTCATGCTGCCGGAACCGAGGCGGCTCAGGATTTCGCTGCGCAACTGCCCCCGGCTGAGTACAAACCGATCTTTTACGCCGCGCAAATCGTAGCTGAGCGACACCTGAGAACTCCGCAAAAAGTCAAAGAGCAATTCCCATCCCGTGCCTTCTATGGTGGCGGTGATGTCTTTTGGAGGCAAGGCCGAAAACACTTTGCCCTCCGGCAATGAGAAGTACAATTCTACGGTTTTTTCCGAACGGTAAGTGCCTGACAGTTTTACCAAGAGCCAAAACACGAGCGCAATGCCCATGCAAATGCCGAGTATTTTGCGGTCTTCTCCGGTCGGAAACTCAATTAGACTCCTTCTCTTCCTCTTTTGGCTTGTTTTTTCCTCCGGCATAGACGGCATCGGTCATTTCTTTAGAAATCGAGTTTTTGGTCACCCGCACGAAGAGTTTGTTGGCCAATTCTACGGTCACAATGTCGCCGTCCATTTTGTTGATACGGCCCAGAAAACCGCTCGTAGTCACGATGTCGTCGCCTTTTTGCAGGCTCTCCATAAACGTGCGCTGTTCCTTTTGGCGCTTGGCCTGCGGGCGCAACAAGAAGAACCAGAAAACGAGCATCATAGCTCCAAAAAACAAAAGGCTGCCGGTGTCGAAACCTCCTGCCTGAAGAAAAACGGGTTGGAATGTGTTGAACATGAACGTATTGATTGATGAATGTTTTTGTTTCGGGTAGGAACGGCTGCTGGCTTTTAGCCGCAAGCTGCAAGCTGTGCCATCCTAAGCTTCGCACCGCCTACTGCTCCCCGCTCCCGCTCTCCCCGCTCGCCTTCACATTCGCCATGATGGTAATATTCGTGGCATTCGGGTACGTATTGGCCGTCACGACGATTGGTTTGTTTTGAGGACCTTCTTTCCCTGATGGATCGAAGCGCACTTCTATTTTGCCGCCGGCGCCGGGCGCTATCGGGTCTTTGGGCCAGTGCGGCACGGTACATCCGCAGTTGCCCCGCACATGCGCTATGACCAAAGGCGCTTTACCGGTATTGGTAAACTCAAATGTGTGGCTTACGATGTTTTTGTCATCTATATCGCCGAAGTCAAAAACAGGTTGGGAGAAATTGATGCTCGCCATTTGGCCTGCATCGGCGGGCGCGTCGGCGCTGATCGGATTGCGAATCAGGTCGGCATTGCTGCTGCCTTTGGGCATGCGGATTTCCTGTACGGTATCGCCGGAAGCGGACGCCGGTTGCTCTCCGCATCCGGTCAAAAGGAGCAAAGCCAAGCCAAAGAAAGCCGGCAACAAAAGATGGCAACGCGAGAAATGCTGTCTCAAAGCGAGTCTATTTAGTGATCTGTCGGCGCCTGATGGGCGGGCAACGGTCTGTCGCCTTACTGTCAGGCAAGTGTCGCGACAAAGGTATAAATTTCCCGATCAAAAAGAAGCCGGGTGCGGTATGCGAATGGTGCGCAACTCCATTTTGCCCTGGCGCTCCGACTCCGGCAGCGGCACGCGGCGGTATTCCGTGTATGCCTCGTCGCGGTACGTCTGAGTTTGTACGATGGCCAATATTTTGATGGTCACATTGATGCCGTCCACCATATTGTCATTGGACAGTTGGAAGGTAAAATGCCCCTGCAAAGGCGCCTCCATGCGACGATACGCCACGATGCTGTTGCCGCTGTCTATTTGTTTGCCGCTGTCGTTCCAGAGGGTAAACCTCACATTGTCGCCTTTCGGCGGATTGCTGAACATCGCCACGCCTTTCACTGCCAGCAATGCCAGCGCGCCGTATCCGCCCGACATGAGGCCCAGCCCCGAAGCGGCATCGGCTACTTTGCTCACCGCCTTGATGTTGGCGTCCTGAAAACTGCGGTCGGCTTCGTCGCCGACGCCGATCCAGTAGGCCCAGCTCGTCACTTCGCTCACCGATGCGGGATTTTGGCGGTTGGGCAGGTAGCGGTTTTCGGGCAGTTTGAATTTGGTTTCCGACATATTGCTGCCGTAAACCTTGCCCGAACGGGAAAAAATGCGTTCGGTTTTTTCCAATACCGTGACGGCAGAAGTATCTGTTTTGGCCAATACGCGGCGGTTTTTCACTTCGGGCACATCGGTCCAGGCGGGCCGCTCCGTTTTGCCTTTCATATAAAAGGTGTCAATGCGCTCCTCCCATCTCACAGCGGTATCAAACAGGCGCAGGTCATCGGAGGCCGGGCGGCGCTGTATGGCAATGCGACAGAGCCTTTCGCCGGAAGCATTGCTGAACCGAAAGCGATACACACCGGTAGCGGGCACCCTGATTTTTTGATCGCGGGTATCGGCAATGTCTCGGGCGGCATAGCGCACCTGTTCGGGCCAGGTAGTGATTTGTACTTCCTGAAGCAGCCGATTTTCGGTTTCAAAAAAGGAAAACAGGATTTCGTCGTCGGCGGCAAAGCTGTAAAACAGTTCTTTGGTTTCTTTACCCGACAAGCGCAGGGTCATATCGGCCACCGTGAGGGGCTGCTGGGCTTGCATTGCCGAAGCAAACAGAAAGGCGGCGACAATGGCCGAAACGAATGATTTCATAAATGTTCTTGGTTGATAAAGTTATGTCGCGATATTGCCCGTAAAAACAACAGGGCCTTCGCCAAAGTTGCAGGCTGCTGCGTCGGGAAAAAAGAGGATATTGTATCTTCCGCCAACATTGCCTCCATTAATGGAGTGAGAATAAATCCTCTAACCCCGGCGTGCGCGCCACATTGAAGCCCTCGGCAAATTCATACCCTGCATCCCGGCCATACGAACGGCCTTTGGCATAAATGAACTCCATAAAATCAGCGCCGGAAATGGGCGTGGAAAGCTCGCCGGCGTACTCCGCTTCAGCAGCAGACAAGAAGAACTGAGAGCGGAATGCCTGGATGAGTTCTATTTTGCGTTCGATGTAGGGCGCGATGTCCACCACAAAATCAGGCTTCAGATTTCGGTCCTGAATATAGTGGTAAACGGCTTTGGGGCGCCAGCGTTCCTGCGCGGCTCCCGATTCGTCGAAGGTGGCGATTTTGGCCAGACCTGAGTAAAAACAGGCATCGGCGGTGAGTTTGGCGGCGCGGCCATGATCGGGATGGCGGTCGTCTAAGGCATTGGCGAGCACGATTTCGGGTTGGTGTTGCCGAATGACGCGGATGATTTGCAGCAGGGCTTCCTGCGTGTAGCTGAAGAATCCGTCTTGCAGGCATATATTTTTGCGAAAAGCAGCGCCCATAAGTCGGGCCGATTCGGCGGCTTCGCGGTCGCGTATATCGGCATTGCCGCGGGTACCCAGTTCGCCACGCGTGAGGTCGAGCAAGCCCGCCGTTTTGCCTTGGTCAATGTGACGCAGGAGGGTTCCGGAGGCGCTGAGTTCCACATCGTCGGGGTGAACGCCTATGGCAAGGATGTCTATTTTCATGGTGAAGAGATTGAGCGTTTTCAAACCAATGAAGTGCAAAAATGGTTTAGCCGACAAAAGTAAGTTATGCGCCGCACAACATTTGCATTGGTTATTTTGCTCCTTGTGGGGGCATTGCTGTGGGCCTGCGAAAACCGGCGCTCGTATCGCCAGGGCGAGAGTTTGTACAAAACCCACTGCGCCTCCTGCCATATAGACGACGGACTGGGGCTTCGGGGTGTCATTCCACCTTTGGCCGGCTCCGATTATTTGGCCCGCGATCCGACGCGTACAGCCTGCATCATTCGGAATGGATTGCAGGGGGAGATTATCGTCAACGGCATTACCTACAAAGAACCCATGGCGGCCATTCCGCAATTGAGCGATTTTCAGATTGCCAACATCATCAATTACATCAATTCGGCTTGGGGCAATGAACTGGGCTATGTGTCGGTGCCGGAGATCAGGAAGCGACTGGAGGAGTGTGGTGGGCGGTAGGCGGTGCTCGGTAGGCGGTGGGCGGTGCTCGGTAGGCGGTGCTCAGCGCGAGGGGATCCGGAACCTTGAACGGTCATTTCGTGTAAGCGAAAGCGGAGTTCGGGCAACTCGTGCCGCGAGGTGGGAACTGCCAACGGCAGTTCAATTTGAATAGCCCCGCGTCCGACGTAAGGAGGAACGCGGGGTAGCGGTCGCAATGAGCGCAACCCCCAACGGGGGTTGAATGTCTGATGAGCGGGTGTGAATCATAACATTGAACCCCTGTTCAGGGGTTCTTCCTCTCGCGACATTCAAACCCCGCGTTCACTTCGTGACGCGGGGCTAATCACATTCAACCGCCGTTGGCGGTTGCCCGCGAGGCGTGCGAGAGGCAGATAGCTATAAAAAATCCTTCATTCGCCACTTCTTTGATCATTATTGGCGCTGAACTTACCTTTCGCTTACGCGAAACGACCGCTTGAACCCGAAACCTCGAACCCGAAATCAGCGGGCAAGCTATCGGATTACAGGTTTGCATTTCCAGCCCTTGGCTTTGAGCAGGCGAATGAGGCCGTAACCGCCCCAGAGATGCGCCGCGCCGACGGCTGCGAGCAGCGTGGTTGTCTTCGCAATTTCATCAAAACGCAGGGCCATCTTGTGATTTCTGTCGAACAGCATGGTTTTTCGGTACTTGCCGAGGCTTTTGCGCGAAGCGCGGTACAATTGCGACACATTGCCCTGCACATACAGGTCGGCTAAGCGATTCAGTTGTTTCCGGTGGCCGGGCAGGTTGCGGGCCAATTGGAGCAGCCCGTGTGCCTGATGCGCCAGATCAATACTGCCCAATACGCCCAACTGATCCTCCAGCGTCTCAATGCCGTACATGGTTTTGCCCGCCTGCTTTGCATACTGCCACAGGTACTCGTCCAAAGGCATGTTTTGCTGCGCCGACAGCAGGCCGGAGTCTATCATATTGGATAATGCGAAGGGCAATACGCCCGAAAAAGCATCCAAAGGAAGTCCGAGGGAACGCCTGAAAACCCGGCCCAATTTTTCGTATTTCCTGTCTCCAAGCAAATCCCGAAGCGTTTGTCCTTCAGGCAGTTGCAAGGCAAAGCCAATATCTTCCTGCGGCGCCTCATCGAGGTTGAACTCCGCTGCGAACGCCTCGCACTGCTCCATAGCGACATAAACGGGCGGCAAACCGGCGAATGCCCGGCTGTCGCGAACGTGCATGGAGCCGAACAAAAACGATGTGCCGGGCGCTTCGGCGTGTCGGCATTCCCAGAGCAGAGCAGTTGTTTTCATAAAGGCGAAGTAAATAAAAAACCGCTCTCCGAAAGTCGGGAAGCGGTTTTTTGCGAATAATGCCGAAACGAAGTTACAGCCGATTATTCGTACTTATAAGGCAAAATCTTGGAATCTTTGACGGTAGAGAGCGTCATCAGCGTGCGGAGGCGCTCGATTTCGTCAATTTGAGACAGTGTTTTGAACAGCAGTTGCTCGTAAGTGGGAATGTCTTTGCACACCACTTTCATCAGGAAGTCGGCTTCGCCGGTAATGATGTAACACTCGGTCACTTCATCAATTTCCATGATTTTTTCCAGGAACTGGTTCAGTGCGTTTTCCTTTTTCCAAGCCAAGGAAACCAGCACAAAGGTCTTCACATTGAGGCCGATAGATTGGGGGGTCACCTTGGCGTGATAGCTTTCGATCACGTCGGTTTGCTCCAATTTTTTCACGCGTTCGAGCGTGGGTGCAGGAGAGAGTCCGATTTTTTTGGACAGGTCAAGATTGGTGATCTTGCTGTTTTCCTGCAAAATGCGAAGGATTTTCAGGTCAATTTTATCTAATTTGTCAGACATTTTGAATGAGAATTTGTGAAGAATGACTTTCCGAGTGCAAAAGAACGAAACATTAACGACATTGGGAAGATTTTTTCAAATTTTATTTGGAAAAACTCACTTTTCAATGCCGCTTCACTTGCTTTATCGAGAATCCGACCTACTTCCCGCAACGCTCATTGGAGCTGTTTCGTTCATAATCGCCATAAATTAAACCAGTTAGCCGACAAAATATTGTTTTCCTTTGCGCAAGAAACATGAGGCAGGCCTCCGTCGTTTGCAATTTTCAGGGGTGAGTGGGTGAGTGGGTGAGGGGTGAGCAACCCGAAACCTTGAACCCGGAACCTTGAACCCGGAACCCGAAACAATTGATTATCAAAACCAGACAACGCATCGTGTATCGCTTTTTATTCATTTTCATCTGGGCTGTTGTGATGCCCGCCATGCTTTTCGGACAGGAAAAGAAAAGCAACAAACCAGTGGACATTGACTTTGCGCGTCAGTGGAGCCTCCTTCAGCAGCGCGGCAAGGTCTTGCAGAAGCTTGTTGGAGAGGTGCAACTCCATCAGGACAGCGTATATATGTATTGCGATTCGGCCACCATCGAAGACAGGGTGCGCGTCATTGCTGTCGGCAAAGTCAGCATTCAGCAGGGCGATACGGCAGTTATTTTTGCCGATTCTTTGGTGTATCTCAGCGAGTTGCGGCAAGCGGAACTCTTCGGAAACGTGGTGTTGGTCAATGGCGAACAGAAATTATTCACCGATAAACTCCACTACGACCTCAATACCAAAGTGGCCACTTATGTGGATGGCGCCCTGCTCACCAATGGCAAAAGCAAACTCAAAAGCCGGCGAGGAACCTACTTTGTGCAACAAAAAGAGGTCTATTTCAAAGAAAAAGTAGAGGTCAACGACCCCGATTTTACACTCAAGTCCGACACGCTCAAATTCAACGTGGAGACCAAAACGGCCTTTTTCCTCGGCCCCACCATCATAGCTACCGGCGAATCAAAGGTTTATACCGAAAGCGGTTTTTACAATACGCAAACCAACTTCGCCGAATTCAACCAAAACGCGCAGTTTGTCAAAGCCGAACAAAAAGCCACCGCCGACACCATCCGATACGACGGCAAATTCGACGTTTATACCCTGCAAAGCAATGCCTGGTTTGAAGAAGGCGCCCGCCGCGCTACCGCCGACCTCATTCAATACGATCAAAAAGCCGACAAAACGTTCCTCAAAGGCAAGGCCCATCTCGTGGATGCCGATCAGGACATCCGCTCCGAAGAAATCATCTACGACGGCAAAAAGAAAACCTACGCCACCCGCGGGCGCAGCCGCATTGCCGATCCGCCGCAGATTCTGGAAGCCGATGAGGTGGATTTCGATGAGGAGCAAGGTTTGGGCATCGCTACGGGCAACGTGTCGTGGCAAGACACCAGCGCCAACCTGAACATCGTTTGCGAACGCGCCGCCTACAACCGCGAAACCGGCTTCATCAAAGCATCCGGCGGCAGAGCCAATCGCCCCCTGCTCCGCTCTCTCCTCGAAGGCGACACCCTCTACATGACCGCCGACACCCTGCTCTCGCTGCGCTTGGACACGCTGCAAGGCGACAGCAGCCGCGCCCTGTTTGCCTACAATGATGTGCGCATCCTCAAAAACGACCTCCAGGTCATTTGCGATTCACTCAGTTACAGTAGCGTCGACAGCATTTTCAGGCTCTACAAAGCGCCTTTTATTTGGTCGGATACCACGACGCAGTTCAGCGCAGATACCATGCACTTGGAACTCGTGGACAATAAGATCAACCGCATCTTCCTGTTCGGCAACGGACTGATTATCAACTCGCCCGATGAGCGTTTTTTCAATCAGATCAAAGGGCGCAATATCACCGCCCGTTTTGAGGAAAAGGAACTCCGCGTGATGGATGTATCGGGCAACGCGCAGTCTATTTATTATGCCCGCGACGATGCCGGAGCCTACATCGGGGCCAATAAAACGGAGTGCAGCGACATGGTGCTGCATTTCGGCAACAACCAGATCAAACGCATCAAATTCTTAGCCGAACCCAAATCGAAAATGGCCCCCATGCAACAGGCCGATCATCAGACGCTGCGTTTGGAGGGTTTTATTTGGGACGATATCAAGCCCTGCCGCCCGATGGTTTTGGACGACTTGTTCACGCCCGTTTGCAAACGCGCCCTGCCCGCGCCGTCTGTGCCCATAGCGCCCCGGCCCACTGTCAATAATCGTTCTTCTTCGGCGCGCGAATAGGTGCTGCCCGGTTGCGTGAGGGGGCCGAGGGTAGTGACGACGCAGGAGGAGCGACGGTGTGCCGGCGATTAATTATTATCCTCGGGGTAAAAATATGCCTCAGCAGTGCTTTCCACCCAAGCTCCGGTTGCCGCCGTCGGCAACGGTTTCAGTTCACGGTGAAGCTTGCCGGTTTTTTGTATCCTTTCAAACTGTTTTGGAGGATTTACAGTGTAGTCCCTGACGGTTTCTGTTATGGTAACAGGCAGTTTTTCCGATTCAGCATCCGATTCGGTTGTTAATGACAAATCACGCGTCTTCAAGACCTTGCCGTCGGGACCAGTAAGCTCGTAGGTCAAAAAATACATGCCTTCTCCCATGTCCGATTCTTTAACATCCATTTTACTGCCGTCCTTTGTGTAAGTCGTAACCTCAAGCACAACATCACCCTGGTGAACCTTTGGCATCAGCTTCCAGGTAGAAAGGTCGTAGCTGCCGAAATGCTCAAAGTTAAATTTGGTAAGAATGGCCGACGTTTCGCTGATTCTTACCTCCGGCTGTGCTGCTGCGTCGGCGGATTGGCTTTTATTGCCGCAGGATGAAAGCAAAAAAATGCTTAAAGCCAAGAGGAGCAAGCCGTTTTGAAAGATTGAAATGTTCAATTTGGTGCGCATAATTGAAAATGGTGAGTGAAAAATGGTGAATGACTTATTGTCTCGTCGAACCAACAGCCCCCGCATCCGCCGCTACTCCAACCCTGATTCGGGAGGCGAAATACAAACTCCCGGCAAGCTGGGTAGTAAAAAAATGTGGGAAAAGAGGCCGGAGGGTGGTAGGCGATGATGGGTGTTTTTTAAAATTATTTAGCTGATAATGAGAAATTTGTGTAAGGAGGGGAGGGTGCGGGGCGGCAGGTAGTGGCGATTGTTATTTTATTATTTCTTTCAAACACTCTATTTTCCAAACTATTCCAATATCAGAGTCATTGCCTATTCTTCCAGAATAAATTCCTAAGAACTCTTGTACATAACCTCCCATCCCAACCACTTGTTTTGTATAAATCGCGCCCACTTGCCTCAAAATAACAGGAGAACCTGACATACCACTTCTTGTGGAAGCATCAATCAAAAAAATGGGAAGGTCGTCAAAGTTTAAATCAAAGTCTGACGACAATTGACCTGTTTTCCAAATAGGAAATCGTCCATAACTGGAAAAACCGAAAGGGAATCCAATAATGCTGAGATTTATAGATGGATATTTTACTATTTCATCGTTGTATTCATCAAATTTTAGTGAGTATAAGTTAATCTTATTCTTTTGTTCATCAGTCAGATTTATTGGCAGTGCAACTACATCAACTTTTTTCCCAAAAGGATGTTCTAACCACTTTTTTCTTCCTTTATCGTAAAGGTCGATTGTGATCGGTATCCATTCTCCAAGTGTCTTGCCATGAAAATAAATAAGTAATTTTTCAGGGTCAGAAACATCAATTTCTAATTCATTTCCAACTGCATTTTTGACTTTTATTTTATTTGCGGTGCTATCGGTAGGGTTTCTATTTGCTATGACATGCCAGTTAGTTATTAGATAAAATTTAGAATTATCCTCCAAAATAAATCCCGTTGCGCTTTCTACAATTTCATCCCTTCCATATATTTTTTTGACCCCCTCTATATAAAGAGGAATACAAGAAATCGGATCAATTAATATCGTATCTTGTACAGTCGATGATATTGTTTTAGGTAGGTTGAAATCAGATATAATTTGCCCCGAAAGTGAAACTGAAATCAGGTTTAATATGACGATTTTTATTAGGTTATTCATTTTCTATTTTTTTATTATATTTGGCATTAACGCCCATTTCCTGCAATCCCCTCTACAACCAATCTCACTCATTCCCGCTTTATACCCTACCCATACCTCCAACGACTTTTTCAGACGCTCGTCTTTTCTCCATCAGGGATTCATATAAAACCTTGAACGACAACAAAGATAGGGGCTTTGTTTGGGTAAAGCAATATCGGCGGGAAAAATATTTCTATTAAGACACTGCCCGATACCGAAATCCACTATCCGCACGTATCATAACGTGATGTGCCTTTCCGGCTGTATTTTTTATCGCAATTGCTCGTAAAGGAATTTGAAAACTTTCACCCTCCTAAATTAAAGTTTTGCTACTGCTTTTTCAATACGCTTTTTCACCCGCGCCCAAGTATTTTTTTTTTCCAACACATCGGGAAGAGCCTGCGGATCTGCATCTTCAAACCATGTGAGGCTTTTAATTACATGAAAAAGTGTGGAATGTGGATACTTTTGGAGGTATAGTTCCAGAATTTCCGGCAATGTGAACCGTTCTAACAGAAAATAAAGGTCATAAAAGTCTTTTTTGCTTCCCCGCCCAGTGATGGCATCCAATTTCATAGGAGCAATATCTTTTACTGACAACAGCCGAATACCATCTATCTCCTCGATCGGGTATGTAAAGGCATACTTGAATCGGATGAAATCCACCTTTATGCCTTCTATATCGCTGATGAGGCTACCTTGGGTTCGCACTTTAGGCTGAACGGAATAGTCCTGTTGTAAATTTTCCAACAGAGCGTCTGTGTCTATGTCCGACACCGTAAACATATCCAGATCAACAGATTTCCGATGCCCGATTTGTAGCGCCAATGCCGTGCCGCCGACTAAAACAAATTGATCCAGATATTTTCGGGACATCAAAGATTTCAATAATCCCAATGTGAAGGGTTCGACCGACTCCAGGTGTAGCATCGCAATTCAGTTAAAGGAATTTGGAAATATACGCTAACGAATTGAGTAGTCCTTTCGTCCAGATAACGAATTTTTTGAATCAACTCTGTCATTCTGCCCCGGCCGTAGTAATTAAGGGCAGTTTTAAAATCTTGCCAACTTCCACGACTCAAAGCCTTTTCTACGACATGAATAGCATTTTTCTCAAAGTCCAGCGTCGTCTTGTCCACGTCCCAGAACAGCGAAGGGCTGAAATCCTCTATTTTCAATTGTTTCTTTTTCATGCTTCTTTCCTCCATCAGGGATTCATATAAAACCTTGAATGACAGCAAAGATAGGGGCTTTGTTTGGGTAAAGCAATATCGGCGGGAAAAATATTCCGAGGCACTCATTTCCCCAGCATCCACCTCAGTTTCAGCGCATCCAAATATGCCGGCACAGGGCGCTCCGACAGCAGGTTTCGACGGGAGCGCGCCTCCAGACGCCTCAACAAAAACAGCACAAGCCGCCTCATGCCCGCCCGCTCGACGGCGGCGCTGATGCTCACCAAGCGGGTGGGTACAACAATGCCCAATTCGCGCAAGCGGCGCAGGTTTTGTACCGCCTGCTCCGATTTTTGCAAAAACACTGCGGCCGGCTCCAGCCCGATATGCTCCAGCGGGTTGTCCAAATGCAGTACCGGAATCTGCCGCCGCTCCAATTCGAGGCCGAACAGCGTGTCTTCGTGGCCGTACTCGCGCAGTCGCTCATCGAAGCGGATGGACAATAGTATTTTTTGGGGAATGAGGAAGTTATTGGTCATAAAACCGTGCCAGGGCTGCACCGACCGGCGCGCTGCCGACCATTCTTCGCGGGATTTGCCCACCGTCCAATGCAACAAAAAAGCGGCGTTTTCCGGCGGATCGGACGCATATACCCTGCCGCCGCACAGCACCGCATCGGGCCGGCAATGGGCCGCGTACTGCGCCATGTAGTCGGGGCGCACTACCGCCGAATCGCAGTCCATAAACAGCAAATATGGAAAGGAAGCCATTTCGGCCAAGCGGTTGCGTATGGCCGAGCGGCCTAGGTTTTGCGGCAGTTCCTCATAGCGAACGCCGGGAATGGCCTGCAAAGCGCGATTCAATGCGCGAAATTCGGCCGTAGAGCCGTCGTCCAGACAAAGGATTTCCCAGGGCGATTCCAGCGCAAGGCACTGCCCGGCCAAAGATTCTACCAAAGGCCGCACATCGAAATTGTAAACCGGAATGAGAACGGAAATCACCGCCGCAGCCGCGCCCTCAGTTGAGCAACTCGTAGATGCCCGCAATGCCCTGTCCGCCGCCTACGCAGGCCGTGACCATGCCGTATTTCTGGCCCCGGCGGCGCATTTCGTGGAAGAGCTGCGTGGAGAGCTTGGCGCCCGTGCAGCCGAGCGGATGCCCCAATGCGATGGCCCCGCCGTTGACGTTCACGATCTCGGGATCAAGGCCGGCTTCCTGGATGACGGCCAATGCCTGAGCGGCAAAGGCTTCGTTGAGTTCTATTTGCTGGATATCGGAGAGTTTCAGGCCGCCCTGAGCCAGCGCTTTGGGAATAGCCGCCACCGGTCCGATGCCCATGTAGAGCGCCTCCACGCCGGCCACGGCGCAGGAAACCATGCGGGCGATGGGTTGCAGATTGTATTGTTTTACAATGTCTTCGCTCACCACCAGCACAAAAGCGGCGCCGTCGGAGGTTTGGGAGGCGTTGCCGGCTGTGATGATGCCGTTGGCGGCAAAAGCCGGGCGCAATTGAGCCAGCCCTTCCACCGTCGTATCGCGGCGAACGCCTTCGTCCATAGCCACCACGCTCTCGGTTTCTACGCGCTTGTTGTCTTTTACAAACACCTCCTTGACCTTCACCGGCACAATTTGCTCGCTGAAACGGCCTTCCTCAATGGCGCGGGCCGCTTTGAGGTGCGATTGATACGAAAACTCATCGGCGGCCTGGCGGCTGATGCCGTATTTGTTGGCCACCGCTTCGGCAGTGAGGCCCATGCCTACCAGATAGTCGGGCGTGTTGGCGGCTACGGCATAGCTGGGCGCCAATTTGTAGCCCGTCATGGGAATCATACTCATGTTTTCGGTGCCGCCGGCCACATACACATGGCCCATGCCGGCGCGGATTTTGGCTACGGCAATGGAAATGGTTTCCAAACCGGAAGCGCAGTAGCGGTTGACCGTCATGCCGGGTACTTCTTTGCCCAGAGCGCGGAGCGAAATCTGGCGTCCGATCTGAAGCCCCTGTTCACCTTCGGGATTGGCGCAACCCACGATCACGTCGTCCACCATAGCGGGGTCGAGTTCGGGCGTGTGGTCGAAGAGGTATTTGACGACGTCCACGGCGAGGTCGTCGGAGCGGTAGTTGCGGAATCCGCCTTTTTTGGCTTTGCCTACGGCGCTGCGATAGGCTTTTACAATGTATGCTTCCATGATGGGATAAATGGTATTGCTTTGGATAAAAATGCCTGTTCGTTACTCGCTCAGACGCTGTAAAGTTGGGCATTTTTTTGCAAACCGAGCCAATTTAGCGAATTTTCGCAAAATATTTTTTGAACGGTGGTTTCCGGCAGGCCCATCTCTTCGATGAAAGCGCCGATTTCGAGGTCGCCGAGGGGGAAGGGATAGTCGGAACCCAGCGTCACTTTGTCTTCGCCCACCATGTCGAGGACATAGCGCAGCATGACCGGGTCGTGCGTGATGCTGTCCACCCAAAACTTGCCGAGGTAGTCGGTCGGCGGTTTGGGATTGTCAATGGCCACCAAGTCGGGGCGGCAGTTGTAGCCGTGTTGTATGCGCCCGATGGTGGGCAAAAACGAGCCGCCGGCGTGAGAGAAGCAAACCCGCAGTTCGGGCAGGCGTTCCAGCACGCCGCCGAAGATCATGGAACAAGCGGCGCGGGAGGTTTCGGCGGGCATTCCTACCAACCAGGGCAACCAATAGCGGCGCATATCGGCCTCGCCCATCATGTTCCAGGGGTGTACCATGACGGCCAGACTCAGGTCTTGGCAAGCCTGAAAAATGGGGAAGAATTCGGGTTCGTTCAGGTTGCGGTCGTTGATGTTGGAACCAATCTGAATGCCCACAATACCCATGTCTTTCAGCCGCTGCAATTCGCGGATGGCGGTATCGGCATCCTGCATGGGCACGGTGCCGAGGCCGATGTAGTTTTTGGGGTAGTCGTGTACGAGTTGGGCGATGTGGTCGTTGAGAAAGCGCGAGAGATCGAGACAGTCGTCGGGTTCGGCCCAATAGGAAAACATGACCGGAATGGTACACACTACCTGCACCTGCGTGCGGTGTTGGGCGTATTCGCGGATGCGGAGTTCGGGGTCCCAGCAGTTGGCCTCAATTTCGCGGAAGAAGGTGTCGCCCTTCATCATTTGGGCGCGTCCGGGTTGATGATGAACGAGGTGAATGAAGTCTCCGTAGCCGAACTTTTCTGCAAAATTGGGCAACCGTTCGGGCAGGATATGGGTGTGCATGTCAATTTTCAACACGGCGGATCAATTGAGGCGGTAAGGAGTGATGAGTCGGAATTGGGGAATGTCCACGTCGAACATTTCGTCGGTGTCGGTGCGCCGGAACTGATAAGTACCCTGCATGCTGCCGATTTCGGAACTGAGATTCGACCAGGACACATACTGATGCACGCCGCCGGGCTGCAAAATGGGCTGCTTGCCGATGACGCCCTCGCCTTCTACCTCGCGGCGCTCGCCGGCAGAGTCGAAAATATGCCAGTGACGGCGCAGGAGCTGCACGGTAAACGAGTTGAGATTTTCGATGGTGATGCGATAGGCAAAGACGAACTCCCCGACATCGGGTTTGGAGTAGTTGGGTTGGTAAAACGCCTCTACACTGATGCGTACATCGTTGGTAATCAGGGTGTCCATTGCGAAGTATTTTTATAATTTCGGCCACACGCCGCTATTGTTCCGATAAAAAACTCCGGGCAATCTCCTCTGCGCGGGCAAAGGCCGCTTCCAGCACATCGTTAACTAAAACCACATCGAATTTGTTTTCAAACGCCAGTTCCTCCTCCGCTTTCACGATGCGTTTCCGGAAGGTTTCTTCGCTTTCCGTACCCCGGCCCTTGAGGCGTTCGACGAGTACATCCCGCGAAGGCGGCTTCACAAAAACGGTGAGCGCCTGCTCCGGGTATTTCTTTTTGAGGCGCACGGCTCCATACACATCAATATCGAAAATGATGTCTTTGCCTTCGCTCCACAGTCGCTCCAACTCGCTGTGCAAAGTGCCGTAAAACTGGCCGGGATACACTTCCTCCCACTCTGCAAATTCTTTATTGTCAATGCGTTGCCTGAACTCTTCCTGCGAGATGAAGTAATAATCGCGTCCATGAACTTCGTGTGCCCGGCGCTCGCGGGTAGCCGCCGATACGGAAAAGGAAAGCTGCGGAAACACACTGAGCAGATGCCGCACGATGGTGGTTTTACCCGACCCCGATGGCGCTGCGAAAATGAGCATCTTATTCATATCGTATTGGCTACCAGCTCTTTAATTTTCTCCAATTCGTCCTTCATATTGACCACCAAACGCTGGATTTCGGAAGAATAAGCCTTGGCGCCCAGCGTGTTGATCTCGCGGCCCATCTCCTGACTGATGAAGCTGAGTTTGCGTCCTTTGGCGGTATCGGGCGAGTTGAGTTCTTCCAAAAAGTAGTTGCAATGTTGTTCGAGCCTCACTTTTTCCTCGGTGATGTCCATTTTTTCGAGGTAAAAAATGATTTCCTGCTCGAAGCGATTCTCGTCAATTTTTTCTTTGCCGAGGTACTCTTCCAGATTCTGATACATGCGCTGCCGCACGCGCACCACGCGCTCTTCCTGATGCGGGTCCACCAGAGGCAGGGCCGTCATGATGTTGCTCACGCGCAGGCGGAGGTCGCTTTCCATGGCCTGCCCTTCGGCGAGGCGGAAAGCGTCGAATTGTTGCACGGCCTTGTTCGTCACCTCCATGACGGCGGCCCATTCGGCTTCGTCTAAGTTGGCTGCTTCGGTGGAGACCACATTGGGCAGGCGCAGTACGGCGGGAATGATGTCGCCGGAAGGCATTTGCAGTTCGTCGGCCAATTTGCGCAATTCCACTACATAGCGTTTGAACAGGGGCACATTCAGTGCAAAGTCGTCGTCGCCTTGTAAAGACTTGATTTCCAGCGCAAATTCAATTTTCCCCCGCTCGGCGCGCTCGGCCAGCAGACGGCGCAGATCGTTCTCACGGTCTTTGTATTTCTGGGGCAGTCTCATTTTGATGTCGGTGAATTTGCTGTTGAGCGAGCGTATTTCTACCGAAATATTTTTGTCTAAATACGTTTGAGTTTCCCGGCCATAACCGGTCATGGAAAGCAGCATAGCGGCGCGTTTTTGATGATGCGAGCGGCAAATATAGGCTTTCGCGGGCTAACCTGCGCGGGGAATTTTGTTTGGGGTTCAAGGTTTCGGGTTTCATCCGCCGTAGCCTTGGCGAAGGCGGGGTTTCGGGTTTAAGGTTTCGGGTTGGAACGGCTGCAACCGCGCCATGGCGCGGTGCAAACCGCGGTTCGCTCGCTCCTCGCCACGACGACAGGCGTGGTTCGCGGAATTTCGCGCCCTTCGCTAAAACCTGTCCGCCGGGGCGGATTCGCGTTAAAAAATTCGAGTTTCGGCAGGAACGGGCGGATTTCGAATTTGCCTCGCAAGTCAGGGCGTAACCCGAAGTTACGGCCTGACTCCGACGCTGAAAGACACAGATTCTTATGATTGTTATGCCCTCTCCGAGCAGCGGAAATCTTACAAATCATAAAGATCAGCGTCGGAAAAATCGATGCTGTTTTTCATCAAAAATCCACCCGCAAACGAAGATTCAAACGCCTCGAAGTGAGGTAGTTGGGAATGGCATATTGCTGCTCGAAAATGGTTTTGATCCAGGTATTGCCCGCCTGATTTTGCACCTGCATCAGGTTGAAAACCTCCAGCGCCAGCCAGCTCTGCCGACTGAACCGCAGTGGGTGATGGGGGCGCTGAGCACGGCGGGCTTCATCCCACATCAGGAGCATAAACCCGATGTCCACCCGGTGGTACGCATCAAAACGGTAGGTATTGCGGTATACGCGGTTGTTGCCCTGCAAACCAAACGGCAGGCCCGTGCCCATCGTGAAGTTGAGGTTCATTTTGAAATTTTCGTTCTTCGGCAGGTAATCCTGAAAGAAGATAGACATGGACATAAGTTGGTCGGTCGGTCTCGGCACGTCTTTGACAATCTCAGCGGCGTCCTGTCCTACCTCGCGGCGCAGATGTTCTACACCGTCCAAGCGCTCGCGGGCGCGCAACAGCGACAGGTTGAACCAGGATTCTGCGCCCGGCACAAATTCCCCGTTGACCCGCAAATCCACACCTGTGATGTAACCCGAAGCGTCGTTTAGCCCCGAATAGCGAATGCGCACGTTTTCAATTTCGTACGACACCATATCCCATAAACTCTTGTAATACAGCTCGGTAATGAGTTTGAATTTGGTAGGATTGCGCTTGCCCATGTAAAAATCGTAGGTCATGCCGCCCACGATGTGCGCCGATTTTTGCGCCCGGAGTTGCGTATTCACCAAGCCGTCGAAACCTCGCATTTCCCGGTAAAAAGGAGGCTGCATGTACAAGCCGCCGGCCAATCGCCAGGACACGTCTCGCTTGCCGCCCAGAGGTTTGTACAGCAATTGCGCGCGCGGAGAAAGGAGGAGTTCGCCGTTCAAATCCCAGTACGAAGCCCGGAGGCCCAGCGAGAGGCGCATTTCTCCCCGGTCGTCGCGGCGCACGGTGTAAGTATCTTGAAAAAAAGCGCTGAAACGATTGGAATTCAATTCATTGCGGGTTTTCAAAACATTTCTCAACAAAACCTGGCTGGTATCATAAGGCAGCGAATAACCGGCAGAATCCAAGCGTTCCCACTCGTTGATGCGGTCTTCGATGTCTTCGTTTTGGAATTTTAGGCTCCACTGCAAAAAGTGCGTACCCGATTTTTTTGCGTCATTGTACATCTGTTGCAATTCCAGACCGCCCTTCAGTTCCGCATTGTGCAGCCTGATGTCTAAGAAATTGCGCACATATTGGTGTTGGGTGCCGTTGCCGAGTTCAGCCAGCACTTCGCCGAAGCTGTCGCTACCGAGGTTGGAATCAATTTGCCGGAGGCTGTACCTGCCGATGATGTCGAAACGCTCGTTTTCGTCGCTTTGAAAACGAGAAACCAACAGCTTGAGAAAGAATGGATTGCGACTCCTGTCGGGCAGATAGGTCAGTGAAAGCCCGTTCATGGCCGTGGTAAAATCGTCCACTTCCTGCCCTTCAAAAACGCTGAACAATTGCAGGGCGTAATCCACCAAACCAAAGGCAGTGCTGCGCTCGGTGGGCGCAAAGCGATATACACTGCGGTTGAGATTGCCGAGGTAGCCCAACTGCCAGTCGCGGTTCAGATCGTAGGTCACATAAGCCTGAATGTCGGAGAAGTTGGGTACATATTCGCCTTTCACGTCCAAGGTTCCCAGCAGGTAGCGCGTGGTTTTGTAACGCGCGCCCAAGAGGTAGCGCAGGCGTTTGGGGCCATTCTCGCCCATCGGCAAAAGGCTGCCTTCCACATGCGCCGAACCGCCCAGAAAACCGGCGCTCACGGAGGCCCGCAGGCTATCGGGGCGTTTGTATTTTACATCCAAAACTGAGGACATTTTGTCGCCATAGCGGGCTTCAAAACCACCGGAAGAAAAGGACAAAGAGTTGATGAGGTCTATGTTGGGAAAGGTAAGGCCCTCCTGCTGACCTGCGCGGATGAGTTGGGGGCGGTAAATCTCGAAGTCGTTGACATACACCAAGTTTTCGTCGTAGTTGCCGCCGCGCACATTGTACTGCGAGGTGAGTTCGCCGCCCGATCCGCTGCTGGCGCCCAGGGCGATGTGCGGCAGTACGCTCTCCAAGTTGCCGGTCGTGGTGGGCAGCAATTTGAGTTGGGCCATGTCTTCGCGCACCATGCCCGATTCCTGAATGCGGCTGTCGCGCACCACTACCTCCAAACCGGTATCTGTGGAAGCCAGCGAGACGTCCACCTGACGGGTCGTGTTGGGCGGCATGGGCTTCAGTTCGTATTGGGCCTCTTTGTATCCAATGCGCGAAAAAACGATGACGGCCTCTTCATTCACCGGCACTTCGAGGCGATACCGACCATTGGCCGCAGTTTCGACCACCGTGTTGGTACCTTTGATGTAAACCGTGACCAGCTCAATGGGCGCTTCTGAAACGGCGTCGCGCACGAGACCGGATATGTAGGCCTTGCCGCTTTGCTGCGACATAACGGCCACAGAACCAAGCAACAAGAGGGAAAGGAGGAGGCTTTTCTTCATAATTAAGGTGGATGGTAATTACCTCAAACGGTCGGCTGAGCGAACCAATTTCTCATCCTTGCGGATATAACGCACCGCCAGCATGGAGAACACCACGACCGGGGCCAGCATCAACCAACCGGGCTGCACTGCCGCAGCTTGTCCTGCCGAGTAGTAGAGCCAGCCGCCGAATGCGCCGGCCGCGACCGCCAACAAGAGGGAAAAGGAGGTAATCTGGACTTGCAGTTTCCTGTTTTTGAACAATCCGATGGCCGCCAATGCCAGTACCGTCGCAGCAATCACCGCAACCGTGATGGCGATGTGGTCTCCGGCGCCCAAACGCCCGTCGGCATACACGCCGGCTTCTGTGGGAGCAGCGCTTGCCGCCCAGGGCAAAGCGAAAAGGCCGGCATTGCTCAACGCGGCCAAAAACAAAAAAATGGTTTGAATTCTCTGAATCATAAATGGTTATACTTTTACAGACTAAGGGGCGATAAAAAATAAAGTGGTCATTTTCGCCAAATGATTAGATAAGTAAACGTTTCATTTTAAGTGTCTTATCTAATCATTTGGCCTAAAGAAAATGAACATTTATTTTTGCCCCACTACTTAATGTGGCGCGCAAATATAGGATTTCCAAGCTATTCCCCCTCACCCCTCACTCACTCACCCCTCACTCACTCACCCCTGGCCTCCCTCTTTCCTATGCGGATTCTTCGGCACGGGATCAGGACCCCAGGCGCCCCAGGGATGGCAGCGCATGATGCGTTTGAGGCCCAGCCAGACCCCGCGAAAAACGCCCCACTCTTCGATGGACTGAATCATGTAGTTGGAGCAGGTCGGCTCGAAGCGGCAGTTTTTGCCCATCAAAGGCGAAAGGAACCATTGGTACAGCCTGACGGGAAAGATGAAAATGAGTTTGAAAAAGCGATTCATGCGGCGAAGATAAGGCAGCCCGGCACAAAAAATGGAGGTTTATATCACACAAGCTTGAAATTTGCCATAACTTTACCCGTCACGAAAGCACATTGTATGAACGCAGGTGAAAACTGGCTGTCGGAATTTCCTCCCGTTTCCAAATCGGAATGGACGGCACGCATGGAAAAAGAACTGAAAGGCAAGCCTTTAGCAGATTTAAATTGGCATCTCGACTTGGATGACCACATCATTACAGCGCCTTTTTATCACCCGGAAGACCAGGCCGGCGCGCCGCAGCCCATTCTCAGAAACAACCCCGACAACGACTGGGAAATCGGCGAGTACATCGAAGTCCAGCAAATGGACAAAGCCAACCAGGAAGCGCTCGAAGGCCTGCAGGGCGGCGTGCAGGCGCCTTTGTTCCAATTGGGGCGCTCCATCAGCGATCAGGATATGGCGCAGCTCTTGCAGGGCATAGACGTTTCCATGATTTCCACCCATTTTGGGCAGTACTTCCCCGGCAAAGACCCTCAGCGGCTCTTGTTTCAGTTTCACAGGGCGGCACAAAAACAGGGCGCGCAGGTAGCCGAACTCAAAGGCTCTGTTGATTGCGACCCCATCTTAGACTGGCCCGAACCGCCTTTCGATATGCAGGCCGACATGATTCGCTTTACAGCAGATGTGATGCCGCTGTTCAAAGTCATTCAGGTGAACGCCCGCCGCCTCCATTCCGGCCCCGAAAATACGGCCTGGGAACTGGCGTACACCATCGCCAAAGGCAGCGAGTATCTGGCGCAGATGGGGTTGCGCGGTCTGGATGCCGCTTTGGTCAATCGTCATTTGCAGTTTTCGCTTACGGTCAGCGCCAGCTATTTTGTAGAAATTGCCAAACTGCGCGCCCTCCGCATCCTTTGGAGCAATATCCTCGCCTCCTATGGCGCCAATGCCGATGCCGGCTGCACGGTGGAGGTACACCTGGCGCCGGAAACACAGGAAAAAGACCCCAACACCAATCTCATCAAAGCCGCCACGCAGGTCATGTCGGCGGCCATCGGCGGAGCAGACATCATCTATGTGCTGCCCTCCAATGCCTCGCTGTTGCAGCCCTCCGACGCTTTCACCCGGCGCATGGCCCGCAATGTGCAACACATTCTCAAAATGGAAAGCCACCTAGATCGCGTGCAGGACCCGGCCGCCGGCAGCTATTACATCGAATCGCTGACCGATATGTTGGTACAACGCGCCTGGGCTTTGTTTCAGGATGTGGAGGCCAAAGGCGGGTATTTGATGGCGGGATGATTTGATTAAAAACACTTATATCATGGAAACATACAGAAACACCGATTTGAACAACCTACTTTCTTACTTCTACCAATGGGAAAGCGAAAAACCTGATGCCGTGTTTATGCGGCAGCCCTACGGCAACACTTGGAAAACCATCACCTGGGCCGAAGCCGGCGCCGAGGCGCGACGCATAGCGGCAGCACTGGCGGGCATCGGGATGCAAGCCGGCGACCACATCGGCATCGTGTCGAAAAATTGCTATCACTGGGTCATCGCCGATCTGGCCATTATGATGGGAGGCTATGTTTCAGTGCCCTTCTACCCTACCCTCACGGCGCCGCAATTGGAACAGGTACTCCAACTCAGCCATTGCAAAGCGCTCTTCGTGGGCAAACTAGACAACTGGCCCGACATGCGCGAGGGCGTACCGGCAGGCATCGAGATCATTCGCTTTCCGCAATACGAGGGCAACAGCGTAGTGGAAGAAGGCTGGCCCTGGGAAGGCTTGCTCGCTGCTTACGAACCCATTGCCGGCAATCCCGAACGCTCCTTGGACGAACTCTGGAGCATCCTTTACACCTCCGGCACCACCGGCGTACCCAAGGGCGTCATGCTCGACTTTTTTGCCCCAGCCTCCCTGATGGAAAATGAGCGCCGCTACGACAGTCTCAAACTCTTTTCGGGTACCGAGCATCGCTTTTTTTCTTACCTGCCGCTCTGCCACATCGCTGAGCGACTTATTGTGGAGGGCGCCGCTTTGCTCACCGGCGGCGAGATTTCCTTTGCGGAATCTATCGAATCCTTTGCCAAAAACTTACAGGCCACCCGCCCTACCCTCTTCCTCGGCGTGCCGCGCATCTGGACCAAATTCCAATTGGCCATTCTGGAACGCATGCCGCAGAAAAAACTCGACTTGCTGCTGCGAATTCCCATCGTCAACACACTCGTTCGCAAGAAGATACGCGCAGGATTAGGTCTTGATAAAGCCCGCATCACGGTCACCGGCGCCGCCCCCATGCCCGACGCCGTCAAAAACTGGTACGCCCGGCTCGGTATCCATTTACAGGAAGTATATGGCATGACTGAAAACTGCGGCGGGGCCACGCTTTCGCCCCACGACGCCATCAAACCCGGCACCGTGGGCAAACCGCTGCCCAATGCCCGCGTCGGTATTGTGCCGGAAACCGGCGAAGTGACCATCCAACTGCCCTGGATGATGCGCGGCTACTACAACGAACCTGAAAAAACTGCCGAAACCCTGCGCGACGGCGTGCTCTACACCGGCGATCAGGGCGAATTGGACGAGGAAGGCTATCTCAAAATCACGGGTAGAATTTCGGATACATTTAAGTCGGCCAAAGGCAAGTTCATCGTGCCCGGCCCCATCGAGTGGAGTTTTGCCAAAAACAACTATGTGGAGCAGGTTTGCGTAGCGGGTCTCGGTATTCCGCAGCCGCTGGCCTTGGTGGTGCTGTCCGACATCGGTAAGGAGGCAGAAGTGGAAAAACTACGCCAAAGCTTGCAGGAAACATTAGATCACATCAACAGCCGGCTGCCCAACTACGAGCAACTCAAAACAGTAGTCGTTTTTCAACAGCCCTGGAGCGTGGAAAACGGCCTGCTGACGCCGACGCTCAAAATCAAACGCCACGAACTGAACCGGCGCTACCAACACTTATTTGCTCAATGGTACGAGCACAACGAACGCTTGGTGCTGGTGCGGACGGAAGAGTGACGACGACGATGCGCGAGGTGCAGACCGCTCGCGCGAGATTCTACCGCTCGCGCGAGGTTCTACCTCGTGCGGACTATCTGCGGGGTTCAAACCCCGCTTACGATTCTTTCTATTCTGCCAACTCCCTTGCCAGCCGCTCCATCATCTCCAGCCCAAGCTCCAACTGCGCCACCTCAATAAATTCATTGGCGCGGTGTGCCTGTGCTATATCGCCCGGGCCGCAAATGACCGCCTCGAAGCCCACTTCCGCAAACTGTCCCGCCTCGGCCGCATACGCCACCGTAGCCAACTGCTCCACCCCGCTCAGCCTGCGAATGAGCGGCACCACGCTGCTGTCTTCGGGCGTGTCTAATGACGGCACCGGCGGGTGATGCACCACCGTCTCAATGCGGGCGCCTGCGAAACGCTGCTGCAATGCTGTTTCCAATGTCCGGCTGTATGCCTCAAAATCCTGAATGATGTCCTCAATGCGATCTGCCGGAATACTGCGCACATCCCAATGAAAGCTGCACTTGTCGGCAATGACATTGGGAGCTATGCCGCCGCCGATGATGCCGGAGTGCAAAGAACTGTGATTGGGGTGAAACCGGTCGTCGGTATGGCCGGCAGCAATCAGCGCGTCCATTTTTTGCTCCAACCAGGTAATCAAGCGGGCCGCAACGTGGATGGCGCTCACCTCCTGCTTCACGCGGCTGCTGTGCCCCGCCGACCCGTGTACCGTTGTTTCCAATACGCAGATACCTTTTTGACCTACAATGGGTTGCATGCGCGAAGGCTCTCCGATGATGGCATATTTCGGCTTCTCGGTATAATGCGCATTGATGGCAGCCGCCAGCGCAGGCGCCGCCAGACAACCGATTTCCTCGTCGTAAGAAAAGGCAAAATACACCGGGCGTTTCAGGTCTGCCTGCTGAAATAACTCAATGGAAGCGAGGCAACAAGCCAAAAAACCCTTCATATCGCAAGAGCCGCGCCCGTAGAGTTTATCGCCCTTCAGCGTCAGCGCAAAAGGATCGGTATCCCAGGCCTGCCCTTTCACCGGCACCACATCCGTATGGCCGGAGAGAATGACGCCGCCATCCGTTTCCGGCCCGATGCGACAGTGAATGGAGGTTTTGTCTCCGGCTTCATTTTTTACCAAATGGTACTCTATGCCGTTCTTTTCCAACAAATTGCAAATGTATGCAGCAATGGAAAGGTTACTCTCGCCTCCCAAAACGGGAAAAGCGACGAGATCGGTCAGGATTTGAACGGCTGTTTCTATTCGCGTCATTTTTGAAATAATTTTTGCCTCAATACTATCTCGCTCAAATCGCATCCCGTCCTACCACCGAGACCCACTGTCCGGGCTGAGTAGCCGAAATAGATTGATCGTACATGGCCTCGCAAAGCATAGCCGGCAGGTAGTAACGGCCCTGATAAGCCGCGTTGAGCTGCACCCGATACACTTTGGTTTCCCGCTCACGGAGATCGAAGAACGTGTTCACCCGGTCGTCGCGGATGTCAATGTAGTCGGCCCGGCTCGGCGACGCTACTCCATCAATGCCGTCCAAACGGGAATTGACGATCTCCCAGCCGGAGGGGAAGATTTGCGCCAGCGCCAGTTCTTTGTACGGAATGGGCCGGTTGCCGGGGTGCGTCACCGTCACCTCTGCATAAAAATCAGTGCCTTGGGCCAGATTGTTGATGTTGATCGGCGAGCCGTTCATTTGTTTGAATTGAACCGCAATTCTAAGGTCGTTGGCGGCGGCCTGCGATTCGCCCACTGCCGGCTGACCGCGCAGGATGAGGCGCGCAAAGAGGACGCCTTTGCTCGTATTTTGCACCGACACTTCTTTTTTGGCGCCATCCACCGGCACTTTTACCTGCATGAGCGGCGAGGTAGAACCGGCGTTTACCAATGCCTGACTGCCCAATTGATAGCTGAATTTCAGTTCATTGGACGCGCCAGTTTGTCCCACATATTTGCCCACCGACATCAAAGCCCAGGAGACGGTTTGGGTGCCGTACCAGCGCCCGCTGCTCAATTGTTCAGAGATGTATTTCACCAATTCCGCCGCGCCGGTTTTGTTGCCGGTTTGCAGCATGGTTTCCAAAATAATGGCCCGGTCGCGGAGGTCGGAACCGTAAGTGTAAGACAATTCGGTGTAAGGCTCGATTTTGCGACTGAGGTTTTTCATCACCTCTTTGGCAATTTCCTGCTTGCCGGCAGCGGCATAAGCGGCAGCCAGACTCCAACGGGCTTGCAAGGCTAATTTGGGCGATTCGCGCAGGCGGTTCATGGAGGCCATGTCGGGCGATTTGGCCAAAGCCATTGTATATAGACGGTAAGACTGGTTCAGCTCATAACTGCTCTGATTTCCAAAGCCGTATTCTTCCAATTTCGGGTCCCACAGGCGGGCTGCTTTTTTCTGGAATTTGAGCCAGTTGTCGAGCATATTGTCGGGTACGGCATAGCCCAGCGCTTTGGCTTCCAGCAGGAAGTGCCCTGCGTAGGAAGTGGACCACTGATCGGGCTGCTGCTCGCCGGGCCAGTAGGCAAAACCGCCGTTGGAAGTCTGGAATTTCTTCAGGCGCTCAATGGTGGCTTTGATGTTGTTCGGCACTGTTTTCTTCTGATTTTCATTGAGTTCTATCAAACGCCCGACGTACAATTGCGGGAAACCGCCCGACAGAGTTTGCTCCAAACAGCCATAAGGATATTGCAGCAGGTAGTCCAAACGCTCGCCCAAATTGATGGGCGGAATAGAAGACAACTCCAACACAGCCGAATTGGTACCGCTCATGCCGACGGCCTCAAAACTCTGTTTCCAGTTCTTACCCGCTTCGATGAGCTGCGCCACCACTTTGCTGACGTAGGGGTTCGGGTTGCGCACCTGCACTTCTATTTCCTGACTGGCTTTTTCGCCGCCGCCCTCGGCTGTAATGCGGAAGCGGGCGACGCCGGTCATTTCTTTTACTTTGACTTCAAACTCGACCAACTGATCGCCGGGTTTGCTGAAAGACAGGCTTTGTTTGGAGCCGTTTACCGCATAGACAATGCCGCTCTTTTCGCTGATGGACACGCTGACGTCGCGTACTTTTTTGTCCATAGCAAACACATTGACCGGCACTTTGAGGGTTTCACCCGGACTGAGCACGCGCGGCACGGTAGCCAAAACCATGAGCGGTTTTTTCACCGGCGTGGTTTTTTCCACATGGCCATAAGCCCCGTTGTCGGCAGCTACCACCATCGTGCGCACAGAGCCTACATAGTTGGGAATCTGTATGTTGTGCGATTTTTTTTCACCTTTTTTCAAATAAAACGGCCCCAGATGCACCACCACCGGTTTGAAACGCATGGCATTCGCATTGGCGCCCGGCACCAAAGCCGCGTCGCCGCCGATGCTGAGAATGCGCCCGAGTTGGCCTCCATACGCCCCCAACACCATATCATATACATCCCAGGTGGTGACGCCCAGCGCCTCGCGGGCATAGAATGATTCCCAGGGCGCCGGCGTTTTGAACCGGGTGAGATCGAGCAGGCCGTCGTCCACTACGGCAATGGTGTAAGCCATCGGGCGGCCTTTTTCTTCCGATACTTCTACCGCTACGGTGCTTTCCGGTTTCAGTTCATCGGGCATTTTTATTTTCGGCTGGAGGTGCGTGGCCGGGTCTTCCACCGAAACAGGCACCACGCCGTACATGCGTATAGGCAGGTCGTTTTTGGTTTGAGCGTGCGGTTGCAGCAGCGAGATGTTGGCATACACGGTAGGCGCCATCTCGGGAGTAGCCTTGAAGCTGATTTTATTGTCGCCGGCCTTGGTATCCACCCAGAAGGATTGCAGCACGCGGGTTCCGTTTTCTATGGAAATCAGCGCTTTACCTGCCTCGCCGGCGGGAATGGTGAGCTGCACGTTGTCGCCGGTGTTGTATTTGGGTTTGTCGGCAGAGATGGTCAGCATGGCGGCGGCTTCCCGTTTGCCCTGCCCGTTATCTTCATCCCAGGAGTAGCCCGCGTAGAAATAATCGCCGGTGCAATGGCCGCTTTCCGAGTCGCAGATGCGCACAAAATAACGCCCCCAGCGCTCCATCGTCACGCTCCATTCCGCTTCCCCCCGATTGCCGGTAGTGAAATCCGAGCGCAGTTCAACCTGCATGTTGTCGGCGTTGGTGAAACGCGCATTGTTGGAGTCGTCCACATCCCACCACCAATCGTTGGAGCTTTTGTAAATGGCTGCCGAGAGTTTGCGCCCGGGTTGCGGGTTGCCTTTTGAGTCCACGGCGAGCAGTTGGATTTTGCCGGCTTTTTTGAGTTCAAAACGCTTCTCCTTATATTTATTAGGCACAATGCGCACCCCGGCCAGATTGTCGTAAGGCATATAAACAAAGCCCTTGTTGTCGGTGCTGAAGTCGCCGCCTTTTTCAAAAACCCTGGTTTTGAAATTGACCGACATCTGGCCCGAAGCCGTAACGCCGTCTAATAATCTGGCCTCAAAACTTGCCTGTCCGTCTTCGCTGAGGTTGCCTTCAAATACCGTGCGCGGCTCGGTTTCCATGCGGCGACCGGGATCGTCGAAAACAAATTCGCCGTGTTTGGGGAAACTCGTTTTGGCCGATTTGATCTGAATCTCTACCACAGCTTTGAGGCTTTTGGCCGGAGCGCCGTGCAACCAGGTGGAATTGAGTTTTACGTTCAGCGGATTGTCTTGTGCCGCGAGCGTTTCTTTTCCGGTTTCCAAGTTGATTTTCAGTCGGTTGGGCTTCACCGTTTCCACCTTGATAACGCGATCAAAGACAGCGCCGCCTACTTTCACTTTTGCTATCCAATTGCCGGTGGGCGCGTCGGAGCCGGTTTTGAAATACAGCGGGTAGAGGCGGTTGGTGTTGTTGGAGGTATTGCGTTTGTGGTACAGTTGCCCGCGAGGATCATAGAGTTCTAAGGTGATGGGATAGTCGGCAGGCAGTTTGGCCGTGCGGTCTTCGAGCAGGAAGTTGAGATAAATGGAATCGCCGGGCCGCCATACGCCGCGCTCGGCATACAAGAAGCCTTTCAGCCCCTTTTGAGGCTCGGCGCCGCCCACATCGAAACGGCTGAGGGAGAGCGAATTGCCGTCGTCCATGCGCAGGTAGCCCCGCTGATCTTGCCAGGTAGCTACCGCCACGAAGGCTTTGCGAGGCAATTGCGCCGTAGCGCCGCCTTTGGCATCTGTTTGCACCGAAGTGAGGAGTTGCTGTTGGAAATCGTAAAAATCCACTTTGGCGCCCGAAACCGGCCCGGCATTGCGCAGGTCGGAAACGGTGACGGCCACCGAGTTGTCTTTGCCCGCTTTGGCAATAAGCCCCACATTGGAAGCCAGCACATTGCGCTGCACGAAGCGGTCGGAGTTGTAATAAGCCGGTTTGCAGGGGTCGTTGCGGTCATCCCAGGAGTAGCCCTCGTACCAGCCGTCGGGGCCGTACCAATAGCTCATCATGCCGGAATTTTCGTCCTGTTCTTCCTCTTCGTTGAACGTATTAACGACCGACAGAGCAGCCTCTTCATCCTGTTTGGCCTGTCCTTCGCAACCATACGCGGCATCTTCGGGCCGGAAGCCGATGCGCACCTGATAGATGGCCTTCGGGTCTTTGCCGATGAGCGGCCCCAGATCGAAAGAGTAGCGCGCCCATTCGTGCGTGCGCATGCCGGAAGCCAGATCGCTGAGGGGTATTTTTTTGCGCACCACAATGCGCCCCACGCGGTACAGGTCATAGCTGTTGCCGTCTAAGGTGCTGGTTTGCAGGAATTGTAAAATGTTGTTGTTGAATATTTTAAAAACTTCCACCTCTACGGCGCGCAGGCTGATGGCTTCAAAGGGGAACATCAGCCCTTCGGAATTGGGCACGATGACGCCGTTGCCTACCAAGCGCACTTCGGGTTCGGGGTTTTCAAATTTGACCGACCAGTTGGCCTGGTTGGAAAGCCCTTTCTGCGCCGCGTTTTTCACGCCGGTAGTCACTAAAAGCGAATAAGCGCCGGAAAGCCTGCGAGATGGATAAACGCGCACCTGATTGCCGTTGACGACATAACGAAGCGTGCCATCAAAATTTTGAAGCCGGATGAGACCATCGAGATTCTGGCTTTCGGAAACGGGATCGGAGAAATGCACCAACACATACTGCTCCTGATCCTGCACAACGCGAACATTGACCACTTTGAAATTGCCCAATGCCGGCACCTCCACTTTTTTGGAGGCTTTGATGTCCACGTCCAAAGGTTTGCCGTTCCACGCGAGGTTGACAGAGGATGATTTCCCGTCGCGGTTGACTTTTCCAACGGTAAAGTAATGAGTCAGTTGGTCGCCGCTTTGCGTCCAGGAAACAGGTAGCGTCTTGCCCTCCTGTTTGGCGGTGACGAGCTGTTGAACCTCCTCTTCGGTAGCCACATCGGCGGTGTTCACGACGCCCGAAATCTCTTGTTGAGCAAGATTGTCGGGGTCGGGAGCGGAAATGCCGTCTGCTTCTACAGTAAAGTACTGATCGCGGGTACGGAAGTCGAATTGAAAAGTTTCTGCCTCGGCGGGCAATCCGTTAAAAATCTTGTTGAGGTGAACGGTGGCCACAAAAGGCGTTTGCGCCGGCAATGTCTTTTCCGGCTGAAACACCAGTGTGCGCTCGTCTTCCCAAACGGCTTTGCCTTTGATACCTGGCGAAAAACTGATGAGACCGGCGGCGGCCTCTTTGCCTACCGAGGCAGCCTCGACAGCGGCAGTGGCAAATTGTACCTTGATGTGCGAAGCCTTGGAAATCATACCCGACGTGAAGGCATAGACGTACGCGCCGATGCTTTCAGGAATGACGCGGGAGATGTTGTCAGGCTTTTTGGTGCAGGAAACTGTGGACGAAATCACAGCGAAAACGGCGAGCGAAAGCAAGAGTACGCTCATTGAAATGAATGGTTTGCGCATGGCATGTTTGGTTTTGAATACGGGGAAAAAAAGTGAATTCATTTTTAGATTGTCAACAGGCGAATCCAACGGAAAAGGTAAGCACTTTCTTACTTTTTATGTTACTATTGCAACGAAAAAAAAAAATTTGGTCATGCTGCCTCTTTTTCCTCTGCAAATTGTGGTGTATCCCGGCGAAAAACTCAACCTGCACATCTTCGAACCCCGGTACAAACAGCTTATGCAAGCCTGTGAAAATGAAAACATTACATTCGGGGTAGTGCCCTTTCTCGACGGGCGGCTTACGAGCTTCGGCACCGAGGTTGTGCTCACCGAAGTACAAAAGAGATATGACAACGGGGAGTTGGATGTGCGAACACAAGGCATCGGGCTTTTTCATTTGGATGAATTTTTCAAAACCGCTCCAGGCAAGTTGTATCCCGGCGGAGATGTTACACGGGTGGACATTGTGTATGACGGCACAAGAAAGCTGGGAGGCCACCTTCTGAGCATGGCGCGCTCCCTGTTCAGCATGTTGTCTATTGAAAAAGAACTGCCCGCCGACCCGGATCGCTTTTTAGCTTATGACATCGGGCACTATGTAGGATTGTCGCAACAACAGGAATACGAGTTGTTGTGCATCGCCGAGGAAAACGAGCGCCGCGAGTACCTCATTGAGCATTTGGAACAGTTGCTTCCATTGGTACGCGAAACAGAGGAACTCAAACGCAAGGTCAGAATGAACGGACATTTCAGAAACCTTACACCGCCGGAGTTTTTATAGCCGTATCAATTGAGTAAACGATGAGATTTTTTTCAGAAACGACTGCTTTCTGGAGAGAAGCGGAAAAAAAATATGTGAGTGAGGTTTGGTTTTTTACTACAATTTTTTTCATTTTTGCATCAACAGACGGCGATTCCCTTCCTATCAGCCTTCTAAAGTTCTAACAATTAGCATGTTAATTGAAAGAGCTCGATCACACTAAGACAAATTTCCTACCCTGAAAATTGAGTTGACCTTCACCTAATTGCTCGTTTTGCGGCAGCAAGTGGTTTTTTCGTGTAATCGAAATTGCGCTGCATATTGAGGAAGTAGATGGAGGGCTATGTTACCTGAAACATTTTTTACGTCGAAATTTCACTAACAAGTTATCAATCCCATACGATGAAAAAACTTTTTACAATTGCGCTGACATTGGGCGTTTTTTACTCGGCTTTCGGCCTTGCAGAAAAATCCGCTACGACAACAGCCGCCCAAAGAACCGATCAGAAAAAAACGTCCTTAACATCTAAAGGCGACGTTTCATTCACACCTGTTTCCGCCGGAATTGACCTATCCTTCATCGGTCCGATGGCGCCTAACTGCCCATTGACCGCCGACCCGGTATGCGGCAACAACGGTGTAACTTACCTGAACGCTTGCTTTGCACAGGCAGCCGGTATTACGCAGTATGCTTCGGGGGTTTGCTTCAGCACCTGTATCAACCCGGCGGCCATCCAGTTGAACGCCGTTTGTACGCAGGTATATGACCCTGTTTGTGGCTGCAACGGAGTGACCTACCAAAATGCCTGCACCGCTCAAAAAAATGGCGTAACATCCTATACAGCAGGCCCTTGTGCCAATAGTTGCTACAATGCGTCGCTCATTTTCAGCGGTGGCGGCGTTGCGCTCAATCCCAATACAGGGGTTCTGACTCTGGCTTGCGCACCTACCAACACACCGGTATGCGGCTGTAACGGCATTACTTACGCAAACCCATGCACAGCACAGGCCAACGGTATTAGTTTTTATACTTACGGTACCTGCCAAACCGGCTGTATCAACCCCGCACTGATGAACCCTAATGCCAACTGCCCCGGCACTTTGGCGCCTGTATGTGGTTGTAATGGAGTCACTTATCCGAATGTGTGCTCGGCTTCTGCCGCAGGGGTTACTTCTTTTACACAGGGTTCATGCAGCGGCGTATCGGGCTGGTGCAACAAGGCCGTGCCCATTTCTTGCGGCGACTACCTGCCTTTTGAAACCACCGTGGGCGCCGGCAACAGCATCAACACCTATCCCGGATGCAGCAACTCTACTTTTGCAGGCCCGGAAAAGGTCTATATGTTGCACAAAACTACCCCCGGAGACCTCCAAATCGGCTTGGAAATCATGACGCCCGGCCTCGACTTGGATATGTTCCTTCTGGCCGGCAATTGCAGCCAGTTGACCTGCCTTCGCTCCAGTACGACCAACAACTCGCAAACCAACAACGAAGGGATTTTGCTCACCAACGCCCCCATCGGTATATATTATATCGTTGTGGACGGCCAGTTTGCCAACTCCCAGGGGCAATATCGCTTAGAGGTAAGCTGCGGGTATCTGGATTGCTCGCAAGCCATTCCGCTGCAATGCGGCGTACCCTTGAACCATACCAATCTCAACGGCGCCGACAATGTGTCCTTGTACGGCTGTGACGGCAATATATATAATGTAGAAAACAACGGCCCGGAAGTCGTTCACACGTTCGTAACCACTACGACCGGCTGGGTGAACATCACGCTTTCCAACCTCCAGGGAAATCTGGAGTTGTTCCTCCTGCGCTCCTGCGACCGCGGAGGCTGCGTTGACTTCAGCGAAAGCCCCGGTACAACGCCTGAACAAATAACCGCTTACCTTCAGCCCGGCACTTATTATGTAGTGGTGGACGGCTACAACGGCGCCGTCAGTCCCTATACTTTGCGGGTAGATTGTGTGGCCGGCTGCTCCATGTCTTTGGCAGGAGTGACACCCACAGCCGCCAACTGCGGCCAGTCGAACGGCAGCATCAGCTTGGTAACATCGGGCGGCGCTCCCGGATATGTGATTCAATACACCGGCCCGGTGAGCGGCGTCCTCAGCTCCAGTTCCAACAACAACACCATCCAGGGGCTTCCTGCGGGCCAGTATCAGGTGCGCATCACCGATGTGTCGGGATGTGTTGTTAATCAGACCGTTATTGTTCCTTCCAACTCACCGATGGCGGTAGGCGTCAACCTGACCACGGCAATATGCAATCAGGGCGGCACGGCGCAGTTCACTATGACCAGCGGCACGCAGCCATATACCATTCAGTTGAGCGGCCCCGTCAGCGGGAATTATAATGCGGGCAATGCCAATCCATATACCATCGCGGGTTTAACGGCGGGCAATTATGTGGCCTACATCCGCGATGCGCAAGGCTGTGTGGTGGTCAGGACATTTACCATTTCTTATTCGAGCGGCAACTTTAGTTTTACGGGTACGCCTACTGCCGCCACCTGTAACGCGCCCGGCTCTATTTTGGTAAATACAAGCAATGGTACGCCACCATATAATATTACGGTAAGCGGCCCGGTGAGCGGCAATTTGACCAGCAACACCAATCAGTTTACCATTGCCAACCTGCCGGGCGGCACCTACACCGTCACCATCGGTTCTTCGGGGCAATGCCAGTTCACCCGCACCATAGTAGTGCCGAACACGGGCTTGCAGGTGAGCGTCACGGGGCAAAGCGGCGCCTGCAATCAGCCGGGCAGCATCGCCGTGCAGGTACAATCAGGTACGGCGCCCTATACCATCACCTGGAACGGCCCTTCGTCGGGGAGCATCACCACCGGCAATGCGAATTATCAGATTGCGGGGCTTCCTTCGGGCAGTTACGGCGTGCAGGTGAGAGATGCCACAAATTGTTTGCGCTATGAAGTAGTGAACATACAAAACTCAAGTGCGACTTTGTCTGCCACTTTTTCCGCCATCAGTTCGGGCTGTACCGCCACGGGTTCTATTGCCATACAAATCAACAACGGCAACCCGCAGTATGTCATTTCCTGGAGTGGTCCGGTATCAGGTACTGTAACGACATCTTCGCCCAACTACACCATATCCAACCTGCCGGGCGGCGCATACCTCATGCAGGTAACGGATGCCTCCGGCTGTAGCCGAACAGGCATGGTGAGCGTCAGTGCAGGTAATGGATTATCCGTGACACCAACAGTGAATAACGCCGGCTGTGGCCAGAACGGCTCTATCAATCTTGCCATAGCAGGAGGCACAGCGCCTTATTCCATTTCCTGGAGCGGTCAGGTTTCCGGCAGTGCGACGACATCCAGCGCTACTTATACGATTCCCAACTTGCCCGGCGGCACCTACAGCATCATAGTTACCGCGACCGGAGGCTGTCAGTGGCAACAAAATGTGACCGTAACCAGTAGCGGCGGCGGGAATTTCTCTGTTTCTTTAATGCCGATTGCGCCATCTTGCCAAACTTGTGCCGCCATCTGGGTGGATATTTACGGAGGGCAAGCACCCTACACGCTTACCTGGTCGGGTCCGACGCCCGGCAGCTTGGTGACGAGCCAGACAAATTTTGACATCTATTGCGTCAATCCGGGTACTTATACTGTGGTCGTTACGGATGCCAATGGTTGCAGTACTTCCGGAACAGTGGTCATTTCTCCAAGTAGTACCAGCCTTCAAATCAATACCAACATAACTCCTGCCGATTGTATCATGTCTGCATCGGGGAGTGTGTATTTCAATATTCTCAACGGCCAGCCCAACTTTACCGTGATTTGGACCGGCCCCGTTTCCGGCAACTGGAACACTTCATTGCGGGAGTTTTCTATTTATAACCTGCCTTCCGGCAACTACACCTTCACCATCACCGACGCCAACAATTGCGTACTCACCATTCCCATTGTGATGACCAATTCATTGGGCGTAGTGATTACTCCTGTGCCCGCGCCTTGCGGCCAACTTGGCTCTCTGTGGGTGGACATTCCGGGGGGCCTGCCTCCCTACACCGTCACCTGGACCGGGCCTTCATCGGGTACTACCACCATCAACAACAACGGCCTCAGCATTCCCAACCTCCCGGCGGGAACCTACACCGTCACCGTGACGAGTTCCAACGGCTGTAGCCAAACCGTACAATCAACGCTGACCACCTCCGGCAGCATCGTTTGCACAGCACTGGCAGTACCCGGCCAATGCGGCGCCAACGGCAGCATTCATGTGGGCATCACTTCCGGCACGCCCGGCTTTACGTTGATCTGGACCGGCCCCGTGAGTGGTTCAGCTACCACCAATAACTTCTTCTACAACATCAACAACCTGCCCAACGGCACTTATACCGTGACCGTCACCGACGCTTCGGGTTGCACCTGCACGCATACAGTGACAGTGCAAAACGGCGGCGGCAATGTTGGCTTGGTCGTCACGCCGGTACCCGGCAACTGCGCTCAAAACGGCTCCTTGTGGGTGGATATCCCCGGCGGCACCCCGCCTTATGTTCTGACATGGACAGGCCCGGTAAGCGGCTCTATCACACTGACGGTCAACGGATACAGCATTCCCAACCTGCCCTCCGGCACTTATACGGTGACCGTAACGGATGCCAATGGCTGTACCCGTTCCCAAACCGTCACCCTGAGCAATACGGGCGGCAACCCCACGGTTTCGCTGACGCCGATCAATGGAATTTGCGGCCTTCCGGGCAGCATCGGGGTGCAAATCGGCGGCGGCACAGGGCCGTTTACCATCATCTGGGCCGGGCCGGTTTCAGGCTCTGCCTCCACTCCACTTAGCACTTATACCATCAACAACCTGCCCAGCGGCACCTACACCGTGACCGTCATCGGCAGCAACGGCTGTTCGGGTTCTAATACCGTGACCATCAACAACTCAGGCAACGGTCTGGTCATTGTTGGCCAGGCTGAACCCGGCGATTGCGGCATGAACGGCGCTATCTGGTTGGACATCATCGGTGGATCGCCCTATTTCACCATCACCTGGACGGGGCCTGTAAACGGAACGACCACCTTCAGCAACTTCGGCTACCTCATTACCGGCTTGCCCAACGGCACTTATCAGGTGCGGGTCACCGATTTCTACGGATGTACTTCCAATGTTTTGGTAGTAACCGTCAACAGCGGCACGATGCCCAACCTCACCGCAACGCCTCAGCCGGGGCTGTGTGGCCAAAATGGGTCTATCGCACTGAATATCAGTGGCTCGCCGGCTCCGTATATGATTACATGGACCGGCCCGGTGAGCGGTATGCTCAACAACGCGCCCGCCAATCACACCCTGACGAACTTGCCCAGTGGCACATACACCATCACGGTGAAGGACGCCAACGACTGTTCCAAAACGCAGGTCGTGACGCTGAACAACGGTACCAATATGCAGATTACTGCGGTGCCGGTGCCGGGCGTCTGCGGTATGCCGGGCGCCATTCATATTGGTATGAGCGGCGGTACAGCTCCGTTTACGGTCGTTTGGACCGGCCCGGTGAACGGCTCGGCAAGCACCAACAACTTCTTCTACAACATCAACAACCTTCCCAGCGGCACTTATACCATCACCGTGACCGACGCAACGGGTTGTACTCGTACTCAAACCGTCATTCTGAACAACGGTGTCAATAATGTGAACTTCATGGCAACGGCTGTTCCGAGCTTATGCGGTGGAACCGGCGTTATCAACATCAACATCACCGGCGGAACCGGGCCGTTCCAATTGATGTGGACAGGCCCCGTGTCTGGCTCTACCACGTTGATCAGCAACACGTTCACGCTTTCCAACCTCCCTTCCGGCACTTACACTTTAAAAGTGACCGATGCCCAGGGCTGTATGTTTACGCGCATCGTAACCCTGACCAATACCGGCAGCCCGATTGTCATTGTAGGACAGGCTGAAAACGGCGATTGCGGCATGAACGGCGCTATTTGGTTAGACATCATCGGCGGCTCTCCTTTCTTTACCATCACCTGGACGGGACCGGTGAACGGCAGCACCGTATTCAGTAATTTCGGCTACCTCATTACCGGCTTGCCCAACGGCACTTATCAGGTGCGGGTCACCGACTTTTACGGATGTACTTCCAATGTATTGGTGGTAACTGTGAACAGCGGCACGATGCCCAACCTCACCCTGACGCCTCAGCACGGACTTTGCGGTCAGCCAGGTTCGGTCTTGGTCAATATTTCCGGCGCGCCCGGGCCTTATATGATTACATGGTCGGGGCCGGTGAACGGCATGGTGAACAACGCGCCTGCCAATTACACCCTCACCAACCTGCCCAGCGGCACCTACTCTGTGACCGTAAAGGATATAAACGGCTGCACCAAAACACAGAACGTAACGCTGAACAATGCGGGCAACAACCTGCAAATCACGGCAGTAGGCATTCCGGGGCTGTGTGGCCAACCGGGTTCCATACATGTGGGCATGAGCGGCGGATCGGCGCCGTTTACGGTCGTTTGGACCGGACCGGTGAATGGTTCGGCTACCACCAACAACTTCTTCTACAACATCAACAACCTGCCCAGCGGCACTTATACCATTACCGTTACAGATGCCAATGGCTGTATCAGAACGCAGACACTGATACTCAACAACGGGGCCAACAACCTGAACATCACGGCAGTAGCTGTGCCGGGTGTGTGCGGTCAGCCAGGTTCGATACATGTGGGCATCAACAACGGCACGGCGCCGTTTACGGTCGTTTGGACCGGCCCGGTGAATGGTTCGGCTTCTACCAACAACTTCTTCTACAACATCAACAACCTGCCCAGCGGCACTTATACCGTGACCGTAACGGATGCCAATGGTTGTACACGCACCCAGACCGTCATTCTCAACAACGGCAACAGCAATGTACAATTGGTCATCACGCCGGTGCCGGGTACTTGCGGCAATACCGGCTCCCTTTGGGTGGACATCATAGGAGGTGTAGCGCCCTGGCAACTGATGTGGAATGGCCCGGTGAACGGCATGATTACGCTGACAACCAACGGGTACAGCATTCCCAACCTACCCTCCGGCACTTATACTGTAAAAGTGACGGACGCGCAGGGCTGTATGCACACAGTAACCGTGACCCTCAACAACGGGGCCAACAACCTGAACATCACGGCAGTAGCTGTGCCGGGAGTGTGCGGCGCGCCGGGCCAAATTCATGTGGGCATTACCGGCGGAACGGCTCCGTTTACCGTGAGTTGGACCGGCCCGCAAAACGGTTCGGCCTCTACGAGCAACAATTTCTACAATATCCTGAATCTGACGAGCGGTACTTACACCGTGACCGTAACCGACGCCAACGGATGTACGCGCACCCAGACCGTCATTCTCAACAACGGGGCCAACAACCTGAACATCACGGCAGTAGCTGTGCCGGGTGTGTGCGGCGCGCCGGGCCAGATTCATGTGGGCATTACCGGCGGAACGGCTCCGTTTACCGTGAGTTGGACCGGCCCGCAAAACGGTTCGGCCTCTACGAGCAACAATTTCTACAATATCCTGAATCTGACGAGCGGTACTTACACCGTGACCGTAACCGACGCCAACGGATGTACGCGCACCCAGACCGTCATTCTCAACAACGGGGCCAACAACCTGAACATCACGGCAGTAGCTGTGCCGGGTGTGTGCGGCGCGCCGGGCCAGATTCATGTGGGCATTACCGGCGGAACGGCTCCGTTTACCGTGAGTTGGACCGGCCCGCAAAACGGTTCGGCCTCTACGAGCAACAATTTCTACAATATCCTGAATCTGACGAGCGGTACTTACACCGTGACCGTAACCGACGCCAACGGATGTACGCGCACCCAGACCGTCATTCTCAACAACGGGGCCAACAACCTGCAAGTGACGCTCACCCCCGTGCCCGGCATTTGTGTTCAAACAGGTCAGATACAGGTAGGAATTGCCGGCGGCACAGCGCCTTATACCGTATCCTGGACCGGCCCGCAAAACGGCATGGCCACCACAAACACAGGTTCTTACACCATAATGAACCTGCCGAGCGGGGCTTACACCGTGACCGTAACGGACGCCAACGGATGTACTGCCACCCAAACGACGACGCTGAACAACGGCGGCATCGTGACGCTGACAGCCGCGTCTGCCAATGGAATCTGCGGCCAGAACGGTTCGATACAATTGACGATGACCGGCGGGGCTGCGCCTTATGCCCTGAGCTGGACCGGACCTGTTTCCGGTAACGCCACGGCCAACGGAGGCGCTTACACCATCTCCAACCTGCCCTCAGGTACTTATATTATTACGGCAACTTCGGGCGCCAATTGCGTAAGCACACAAACCAGCACCCTAAACAACGGCTCTGTCTTCAACATGACGGTCGTTTCCAATCCGGGCTTCTGCAATATCAACGGCTCTGTAGTGTTGACCTTCAGTGAAGGACAACCGCCGATTGCCATCACCTGGAGCGGCCCGGTGAATGGTTCTGCCACCACTTCGGGCAACAGCTATACGCTCTCCAATTTGCCCACAGGCACTTACACCATTACGGCAACGACGGCACAGGGATGCACAGACACGGAAACCATTACTTTGAATAACGCCACGAATATGTTGACGGTGACAGGAACTCCGGTGAACGGCTTGTGCGGCGAACCGGGTTCCGTAACCCTCTCAATGACAGGCGGTACCGGGCCTTATACCATCGCCTGGACGGGAGCAAGCTCCGGCTCTACCACCTCGGCCAATGCTTTGGTAACGATTCCCAATCTGGGAACCGGCACCTACAATTTCACGGTCACCTCTGCCAACGGTTGCGTCCAATCCACGTCTGCGTCTGTGCAGGTAACTGAATCAGACATAGACATTACCAGCACGGCCAATACCGGAAACTGTGGTGAATCCGGTTCCATTCAGGTGATTATCAGCGGAGGCAATCCGGGGTATGTCATCAACTGGAGCGGCCCTGAATCCGGCAGCTTTACCACTTCCGGCAGCACTTACGTCATCAACGGCACAACAGCCGGCGATTACAACATTTCAGTAACCGACGCTCAGGGGTGTACAGAAACAACTTCTGTAACGCTGAACAACCCGGAAGCCGATCTGGACATCCTGTTGAGTAGGATGAACGGCATCTGTAGCGGCCCCGGCGCCGTGACAGTCAGTATCATCAGCGGAGATGCTCCATTCAACATTGTCTGGACCGGCCCCGTCAATGGTTCTACCACTACTTCCAACAGCAGTTTCACCATCAACAATGCTCCGGCAGGTACTTACACCGTAACCGTGACGGATGTAGATGGCTGTACGGATACAGGAACCATCACCGTCACAACCACGCCGAATGTAGTAGCCACTACCATTGCTCAAAACGGTGTGTGCGGCATGCCCGGCTCCATTATTCTGAATCTGGTGGGCGGCACAGCTCCTTACACCATTGCCTGGACGGGCGCTGCAAGTGGTTCTGTCACCTCGCAAACCACCACGCGCACGTTCAACAATCTGGGTAGCGGCACATACAACTTCACCGTAACGGATGCCAACGGCTGCGTTGCAACGACCACTGCGGTGCTGAACAACAGCGGCAACATCTTCACCATCAACGCTTTCCCGTATCATGGCACCTGCGGAGATTTGGGCCGCATACGCGTGAACATGTTCGGCGGCACCGGGCCGTTCCTCATCACCTGGGTGGGGCCGTCTTCCGGTTCGGCAACGACTTCTGCGACCACTTATGACATTTTGAACCTGCCCAGCGGCATGTATTTCGTCAGCGTGACGGACGCGGCCGGCTGTACGGGTACCGACGTGGAGATGATTACCAACTCCAACACCTCGTCCATCAACGTTTCGGTGACGGCCATCAACGGGCTGTGTGGAGATTTGGGTTCCATCTGGATTACGGTGTTGCAAGGCCAAGGACCGTTTGTCATCACCTGGACCGGGCCGCAATCGGGGCAGATCACGACTTCTTCTACCGATTTCGATATTCCCAATTTGCCCAACGGCACTTACACCGTTACCATCCGGGATGTGAATTTGTGTGAAAGAACCTATACGGTTGTGGTAACGAGCGCGCCCGACAACCTGAATGTGACGCTGACGGCCAACAACAATACCTGCAGCAACCCCGGCTCCATTACGGTGAATATTGCAGGCAATGCGCCGCCGTACATCATCAACTGGAACAGCGCCATCGGCAGCGGCACGCAAACGGTCAGTACCAACACCTTCACCATTCCCAACCTCTTCACCGGCAATTACACCGTGCAGGTAGTGGATGCCAATGGCTGTTCGGAAACGCATACGAGACAGTTGTACAACGAGGCGGGTACCTTCATTATGACGCTGACGCCGAATGTGGGCGGGTGCAACAACCAAAGCTCTATTCAGGCCAGCATTTCCGGTGGACAGGCGCCCTTCCTCCTCAACTGGACCGGCCCAAGTTCCAATGGTTCGGTAACCTTTACAACCTCTACCTACAACCTCTTCGGCCTCGCGCCGGGCTTCTATATGATTATGATTACGGATGCCAACGGTTGTTCGCAGTGGGAAACAGTGCAGGTGTCTTATGCGTCTTCCCCGCCGATTACAGCGTTTGCATTTACCACCAACCTGCTGACGGCCAACTTCACCAACCAATCCTCACCGGGTACTTACCTGTGGAGTTTTGGAGACGGCACAACGTCCACAGCGGCCAATCCGGTGCATACCTACGCACAGGACGGCACCTACACGGTATGCCTCATTGTGAGCAACGCCTGCGGCAGCACAACGCACTGCGCCAACGTAACGGTGACGATTCCGAACAACATGGTCATTTTAGACATTGGCGAGAACAGCGGGGCTGCGGGCGGCAACGTCTTAGTACCTGTGCGCATCCGCAACTGCAACCTGCTGGTGTCGCTGGCCGGCTCGCTGACGGTGCAGAATCCTTCAGTGGCAAGCATTGCAGGAGTGGCGCCGGCTGCCATTGCGCCGCAGTTCAATCCGGTCAACAAGACCTTCAATTACTACGCCAACAATGGTCAGGGCGTGAGTTTGCAGCAAAATCAGATACTCTTCTATTTGATTGTTCAGCTTACCGGCACGCCGGGGCAGTCCACCAATTTGAGTTTTGCCAATTCGCCGTTAGCCGTAGAAGTGGGCAGTATGGTGAACGGTAACCCGGTGGCCCTGCCACACATCACATACACGGGCAGTGTTTCCATCTCCACAGCCGTACAGGTTTCCGGCGACGTTTATACCTATTGGGACGCCCCGATCCCGGATGCTGAAGTTCGCATCAGCAATACCGGTATGGACATGATGGAAATGACCGATGATGCAGGCCGCTATATGGCGCCGGATGTTCCGATGGGCGAGATGATTACCATTACGCCCTCCAAAAACGGCCATCCGGCCAACGGGCTGAGTACCTACGCTCTGTTCATCGGGCAGCGCTTTATACTCGGAATGGAGCCGCCACAAGTTGCATCCCCGTATCAAGTGATTGCCGGCGATGCCAACTGCAACGGCGCGTTCACCACGCTCGATTTGTTCATCATCCAACAACTCATCATCGGCGTGCGCGACAGCTTTGCCAACTGCCCGGCCTGGGTATTCGTTGCCGCAAATTCCAACTTGCCGGAAAGCGATTTCGATGCCTACAACGTTTTCCCCTACGCCAATTGCGACAGCATGATGGTGACGGGCGACGCGCTGGCTGATTTCGTCGGTGTGAAAGTGGGCGATATTTTGGGCCATGCCAATCCGGCCAACTTCACCAACGGCGGCGGCATTGAACCGCGCAGCGCAGCCGAATTGGTATTGACTACCAACAACCGGCAGGCACAACAGGGCGATTTGATCAGTATTCCGGTGCGCAGTTCCAACTTTGAGGACATTACCAACTACCAACTGGGACTGTGGTTCGATACCCAATACCTCACTTTTGAAGGATTTGACCCGGCAGCTTCCGGAGCATTATCTTCTGTGGTGGCGGGTACGACTCAAACCGGCAACGGCAGGCTCAGCGTGAGTTGGTTCAACCTGGCAGGAACGGGCATCAACGCAGGCGACGACGAGGTACTGTTCACCGTTCGATTCAGAGCCAATGCCAATATCAGCGACCTCAACGGCCTGCTGGAAGTGCGTTCACAATGGATTTTGTCGGAAGCATACAATACGCAAGAAGAGCGTAAAGGCATCATTCTGAATATTGAAAATCAGGCTGTTACCAGCGCCAACGAGCCATTGGAAGGCAAAGGCACTTTCCGTTTGCACCAGAACGCGCCCAACCCGTTTGTGGCTGAAACGTCCATCTCATTCGATCTTCCCGAAGCATCGGATGTGGAATTGCTCATCACCGATCAGTTGGGACGCACCGTTCGCATACTGCGCGGCCAATACCCGCAAGGGCGCAGCACGATGGATTTCAAAGCGGAAGAACTGCCGCAGGGCGTCTATCGCTACACGCTCAAAGCGGGCGAGTTCTCGGCAACCCGAACGATGATTTTAGTGAAATAACAGCATACGGAGAGCGGCTTCAAAATAAGGGGCCGCTCTCTTTGTTTTTAATCTCAAAAACCATGATCCACCTATTGCGTCGGTGCTGCCTGTTGTTGGCAGTATGGCAGGCGCCTTTCTTCCCGTCTGCCCAAACCATCCAACTCTCCATGCCGGATACCACCGTTTTGGCCGGCGACACCCTCTCCTACCCCATCACTGCAACGGCAGGCTTCAACGGCGTAGTCAGCGCGCAGTTTTCCATACAATGGAATCCCTCCGTACTCAGATACATCGGGCACCTTCCGGTTGATCTTAATCAGATTGCCGTGGGTGAAACGAGCGCTGCACAGGGCGCCTTGAGGTTCTCCTGGTTTGACGTGGGCGGGCAGGGCATTACGCTGGCGCCCGGTAGCCAGTTGGTGCGATTTCGTTTTCGGGCCGAGGGGCAGCCCGGAGATTCTACCCCGGTAGTCTTTACTAATGAACCGCTGCGCATTCAGATATTCCGGGCGGGCAGCACGCCGGGCTTGTTCGATTCGCTCGTTTTGGTGCAAGATACCGGCTTGGTGAAGATCGCCCGCGTTTGGCAGCCGACAGCCGTCTCACAAAACCCCACTTGTTTCGGAATGAACGACGGCACGGCCTCCGTCAATGCCGCAGATGCTCCGGCAGGCGCGCAATTCCTCTGGACCGGGCCAAACGGGTTCAGCTCTTCGTCGCCAGTATTGAGTGACCTCGGCCCCGGCGCTTACAACTTGGTGGCAACATCCTCTCAAGGCGAGGTTTTATTTGAAACGACCATCACCCTGAACGAGCCACCGCCTCTGCAACCCGATCTGGGGGACGACCTCCAGCTTTGTCCCGGAGAAAGCTCGACGTTGAGTCCCGGCACGTTTGCGGGCTATTTGTGGTCCGACGGAACTACCGCTGCGCAATTGCCCATCAACCAGACGGGAACGTACAGCGTAACCGTGAACGACGCGCAGGGCTGCACGGCTTCCGACACCATTGCAGTAAATGTTTCCGCTGATGTTCAGATAGTTGTAGAAAACGACCGGCTCAGCATCTGCCCCGGCGACAGCGTGCAATTGCGCGTTTCGGGCGGGGAAACCTACCGCTGGACCGACCCTTCCAACACCCTCAGCAGCACCACCATTCCCAACCCCGTAGCCAAGCCGCAACAGAGCAGTTCCTACACCCTCATCGCCTCCAATGAATGTGCATCCGACACCATACAATTCTCCATTTTTGTACACCAGACAGATGCCTCGGCAGGCCCCGACACTTGCATTCAGCGCGGCCAGGAGCTGCGCCTGTACGCTCGCGGCGGAGTGCGCTATGCCTGGGATCGCGGAGAGTACCCTCTGAACAGTTACAGCAGTTCCGACCCGCTCAGCACGCCCTTGAGCAGCACTGTTTACAGGGTGGAAATTGTAGATGCCAATGGTTGTAAAACCACCATTGAGGTGCCCGTAACGGTGGTGGACGGCGCGCCCGACATACTGCTCATCAACATGATAACGCCCAACGGAGACGGCAGAAACGACGTGCTGGAGTTTCAGGAATTGGGGAAGTTTACCAACAATGCCCTCAAGGTGTATAATCGCTGGGGCGATTTGGTGTATCAGAAATTGGGCTACCAAACCGACGATGAGCGATTTGATGGCACTTGGAACGGCAAACCGCTGCCGGCGGGCAATTATTTTTACGTCCTGTCTTTTTCAGAAGTGCATTACAAACAAACCCTCACCATCATAAGAGACTGACATGAAACACATTGCATACATATTCTTCCTCTCGTTGTGGCCCTTTTTCCTCTGCGCCCAACAACTTCCCGACCGCAGTATTTTTGCAGAAACGAATTTCCTGTGGAACCCCGCCATGACCGGAGCTTTTCCTTTTTGGGAATTGAGTACAAGCTACCGGCAGCAATGGTTAGGCTTCGACAATGCTCCCCGAACTGCGGCGGTGGCAATTCAATACCCCTTGCCGGAATCGAACTCGGCGCTGGGCGGCTATTTTATGTACGATCAGATCAATCCATTGGTAGTCAACCACTTCACATTTCAGTACGCTTACAAACTCCGCTTTGGCGACCGCAAACGCCGGCAGCTTTCCCTCGGCATTGCGGCCAATGTGCAGCATTTTCTGCTCGATGCCCGCGATGTGGTGGTCAACCACGCCGATGACCCGCTGCTGCCTGTGGGCGAATACAACACCGTAGGCCCCAACGCGTCGGGCGGCATCTTTTACACCTCCGATGCCCGGCAAAGCGACAACAAAGGCGCTTGGTATGCGGGCGCAGCCATACAGCAGGCCGTGCCCTGGAATGTAGTTTTTGACGACAACGACAGTCCGGCCAACTTGCGGCATACCTGGCACGGAAATGCCATTTTCGGAGGGCGTTTTGCCAAAGGCGGCGTCATTCTGGAGCCTGCCCTGTGGGTACACTACGCACAGCCCGGCATTGTAAACGGCGCTTTTCACTTGCGTGCCGAAAGCCGGGATGCGCTGTGGGGCGGGCTGAGTTATTCGTCCAACCAAACGCTGGGCATACAGGCCGGCGTAGTAGTTAAAAAAGGATTTAAAGAATTCAGCCACCTGCGCATCGGCGTGGCAGGCACGTTCAATATTGGTACATTCGGACAGTTTCGCGGGCCGGGCTACGAGTTCTTGATGGCTTACCGGATGGCGCAGGACTGAGTGGTGTGAAGTTATCCTTTCTTAGCCGGAGCGCGTAAATTCTGCTCCGACTTCTCGTTTTGCACCGAAATAGTGACCTGTGCGTACCTCCGGCGGGCATCCCGAAGCCAATCGGCTGCTTCCTTGCCGCGAATGCCGCCATCCTGTGCGCCGTCGCGGATGATACGCAATTGGCCGCTTTTCAGGTAGGATTGCAGCGCCCCCCTTCCATAATTCGACATCCAGATATATACCGACTCTGCCCGACGAGCAGCCAACTGCGAGGCATCCCGCTCCTGATCGCCTGCAAAACCACTGATGCGTACCACGATGGATTCGCCCGGCGCCAGCCCGGTTTTCAGCTTGGAGTCTATTTCCGCAGTAGCCTGCGTAAGGGTTTCAAAAGCGTTGGAAGCCTGATTGAAAAAGCCTGCGATGTCATCGGTTGCCGAGACGTTGTTTTGCTGCACTACATTGGAGAAGTTACGCCGCAGTTCATCGCGCCGGGCAAGGTAAGCTTTCAGCAAGTCTTCATAGCTTGTCGCCGTTTTCTCTGGAATATTTTCATCAAAATAAAGCGACATGGGCAAGGTGTAATTCAATACCGTAGGCGTATTGGGCACAGGCGTCTGATTCCCTTGCGGGCAATTGGCCACACATTTATTGGATTTGTCTATGACGAACGTACTCGTTTCGCCTTTAGAGTTCAGCGAAACCTCGGCCCGCCCCCCTGAAAAATCGCCCGCACGGAGGTATTGAAACGGAATCACGGTTTGGCCTGCCATATTGATGTATCCCCAGCCGCTCTCCATCTCGGCGCGAATAAGCCCTTCCCGCAGCGGCCCGATGTTCCTGTACCGAATGGGAATGGCCACACTGCCTGCACTGTTCAAATATCCAAAAATGGAACTTCCCCGCAGGCGCTGTTCCACCTTGTACCAGTTTCCGGCCGCGTCATAGTCAATGGAGTAGTACTCGGCAGGCGCCAGCACATTGCCTTTGGCGTCTTGTAGTCCCACCAATTCTCCTTTTCTGAAGGTGCGCAGTCGTTCATCTTTCACTGGAGCCTCCTGCGTCATTTCCACCCTCGGAGGCGTGGCGCCGGGTTGCAGCTTCACCGTCAGTTGGGCGGGCGCGTAGCCTTGGCGGGTAAACTGCAAAGTCACCAAGCTGCCCTCTGTTGCAGCCGGAAACGACAGGGTGTATGCCCCCGTTTTGTCGGAATAATCCGTAAATGATCCGGCAGATACTTTTACCTTAGCCAGCGGCCGCTTGGTAGCCGCGGCCTGCACGATGCCTCGCACCACAATAGGTTTCAGTTCGCCATCGGGATCGGGCAGCGCTGTTGCCGGTTCATCCTGCTTTTTGCAGCGCACCGCCGCCGACAGAATATCGGTATCCAACATGCCCCTGGCGGCAATTTCCGACTCATAAGCCTTTGCAAACCAAAAACATGCAGATTCCGGCCACGGGTCGCCGGCAACAGGCTGGTAGCCGGCATCTATCTGAAGACGGGAAAATTCCTGCACCCCCTCATTGTATAAATACACTGCAACATTTTTGAGAAAAGCAATGGTATCCGCAGAAATACAAGCTGGAAACAGCGCACGACTCGCCTCTATCAGACTGTCTGTGGCGGCCATATTTTTTTGTTGGATCAAATCGCCGACCAACATTTCATTGTAATACAACTGATCTGTAGGGTTGTGAATACAAAGCGCCCTGTTTTGATAAACAACAGATTCGCCGTCTGCGCACACGTCAAACGGCGGGTTGTACCACCAGGCAAAAGCGGTGAAAAATGCCCACAGCGGAATGGCCCAGAGCAAGTCAAAGGCGGCAGGTCGAAGGCGGTCGGCGGCAGGTTCGGCCAATTTCCTCAGCCAGGGCGGAATGGTGAATGCCGTTCGGGAAGGCGGTTCCTCTACATATTTGAAAGCCACCTCGTCCACCGGATGCCCGGCAGTGTGCAAGCCCTGCAACTCAGCCTTGAGCAGATTCTTTTCTTTACTATTAGAAGTAATGGCCAAGGCATTGAGCGCCGCATTGAAACGGTACTCTTCATAAGCAGCAGATGCCACATCGGGGGGCGTGCTTTGCTGCAAGAGGTTGTGAATGATGCCGCGCACCCGCTCCTCCATGCTTTTGGAAGCCAAATACTCTACCAATTCTGTGCGGGCCGCTTCCGGGATGACGCCCGCCACGAACCAAGGCAACCTCGTCAATTGCCGGAGCTGATCGAAATGCAGCAAGGTAGCGCCCGGCGGCGAAAGTTGTCTGCCCAGCGCCAGAGTCAGTTCCCATTGCAAGAGCGGATACACGGCGCAGGCCGCGATCCATTCAATCATCGGCTCCGAAAAGTGCTTCCGCAAAGAAGTCATCAGATCACCCTCCAGCACAATCGGCTCGCGCTGAATGTCTTCCAGACGGGCCAGCCACTCTGAAGTATGGATAGGCTCTGTGGCGTCCAACTGTTCTACGGCGGCGCTCCAGCCCTGCAAAGACATGGGCAACAGATAAAACACCTCCTCGATGCGCTGCTCCCGGCGGCCCCACACACTCACGGGAATAGGCGACAACATGGCCCGGCGGCGCCAGTCGGTGAGCATAGACACCCAGCGTTCGAGCCTGCCGGTGAGCGGGCTGAGGAGTTGGTGCCCATGCCCGATGACGATGAGCCGGGCATTGCCGTAGCGATGTTGCAGCTCGCGCAGTGGGATGCCTTCGGGGTTCTTTTCATCAAAACAGAGCCGGATATCGCCCTCAAAAAAATAGCGGGCTAAGGGCGCTTCCTGCGTTTGGAAATACCTGCAAACCCAGTCGTAGAGCGCCGACCGGTGATCGTTAGGGCTTTGGCGGTCAATCAGCAGGAGGTAGTCGGGCGGATTGGTGAGTCGTTTGTACCGAAAATCGGCCATGCCCAGCCGGTTGATGGTAGCGCGGATGGAGGCCGGAATGTCCAACTGCATAGCATCGCCCCGGATGCGGCGGCGCAGGAGGAAGAGCAATTGGGCGGCAGAATCGCCGGGCACGATGGCGCCGGGCTGCTCTATGCGAAACCTGAAATGATAGGGCGGGCCGCTGCGGCCTTTTTGCTGGGTGACGGCCGTGAGGAACCTGCGCCGGCGTTCGCGCCATTGCAACAGCGCCAACAAACCTAATGCGGAAAGAACGGTAAGCGCCGATTTGACCACCCAGGCGTATTGCGTATATAAATGAATGGCATACTCCCGACCCGGATCGGGCAGCAGTTCGCGCATGTCTCTGGGAAAGGGAACATTTTTTGTAGAAGGCAATGCCAGGCTCGTATCGGGTTTCACCAAGTCGAGGTCTTCAATGCCCAATTGGAGGCTAATGACAAAAAATGTTGTATCGCGGCGCGCCGAGGCCAACCACGCCTCTACTAAAATGGTATCTCTGAAAAAATCGTAGGTATCTCTGACGATGTAAGTAAACAAGCCCTGCGGACTGACCTGATACGCTCCGAAAACCGAATCTGAGCCGGAAGAAGCGCCGTTGCCGAGTAAGGCCATCAGCAGCGAATCGCCCTGCGGAATGGAGATGCGTTCGGTCAGCGTATCGCCGGGGCGCAAGACGCGTTCCACATATTGGGGCAACAGCGGCGGCGGGGGTTTCGGGCCGACCTGTTGTTTCACCGCCACGCCCGCCACAATGGCTAAGATTTGCGCCAGCAACCACCATTTGCGCTTGCGCGGCGACGCCACCGTGCGGCGTACAAAATACCCGGCAGCCAACAGCGAAAGTACAACGATGGGTATGGTGGGATTGCGCCAGGAACTGAATACCTCCACATCCAACAAAAAGCCGCCCAGAAAACTAAAACCCGCCGTCATCAACAGCAGGAGATTGCGCCAAACCCGCGCCAGTTGTCGCTCTCTGGCTGAATCAGACCGTTCGGCGGATGCCTCCGACAACAGCACAACCCGCTGCCAAACCTGCTCGAACAGTCGGTAAAAATCTTCCTGTTCCTGCCGATTGCGGGCAAACAAAGGACAGAGCAAAGCCGACAGCCGTTCGGGCGCTATATCGGCAGGCAGGCGCCGCAGCAATTCCTGAACCTGAAGGTGCTTGCCGGTGCCCATGTCGTAGCCGTCGGCTTCCAGCGCGGCCGTCAGTTCAGACATCAGTATGTGGAGGCGGGTATCGGTCATTGCAGACAAAATACTGATTGACAATTTATTACAGAGGCGTCATTCATGCACTGAATCTCAATTGATTGCGTACTCTCTGCTTTTCCGTTTGCCGCATTTCGTCATCCGTTCTGACATTCTCCTCCATTCTTTTGGCCAGCAGCTTCCACCAGTACACGGCAGGAATGATGTTTCCACAGTGGGTTTCCAACCTGTAAGTGAGTTCTACGTTGGGATTTTCCCGGTCGTTCAGCAGCCGGCTCAGCTTGGTAGGATGCAGGTCAACATCTTCGGCAAACTCCTTATGGCTTCGGCCTAATATTTTGATGTATTGTTCCAATTGTTTGGAGAACGAAAACGCCTCTTCAAAACCGCTTCGTTCAAAGTAGTCCCGCATCAACAACTTCATCCGCATCAGCTCAGAGAGCAGGCGCTGCTCTTCTGTTCTTTCCAATAACGCTTTGGCTCTCAGCTTTCTAAACTCTTCCTCGATTTCGGTTTGTTCATTTTTTTCCAGATCGCCTGAAAAGATATACGCGCCGGCAATTTCCTCAACGGTAAACTCCTCAAGCAAATGTTCATAGATGGTGTCGTATTTATTCATCGCCAATGTATTTATCAATGAGTTGTTTGGATGATTCGTATTCTACGGCCAAAAGTCGCCCATATTGTCGAAATCCATATTTGTCCTGATAGTGGTGGATGAGTCTGGTTTTCGGCAATAAAGAAACAAAGCCGCCATAGCCCCTTTTAAACGCAGATGCACAGGCAAAACCGATGAGGCAACCAGCAATATTATCCAAGGTTTTCTCCTTACCTACCTGAGTTTTGGTTATTTCTATCAGGTTGATGTGAACTCGCAGCTCCTCTGGATAGTCCTTTAAAGAAAGCAGGCCCAGAATCTCATTTTCATCCTCTTTGAGATAAAGTTTGTAAACCTCATGCCCCAATTCCTGCTCCCAGTCAAAGCTGAACCCCGGATGCTTTCGTATTTTAGCAATGTCTTTGCTTGTCGCTTCCTCTATGAAGACCTCAACCAAACTGCCGGATGCTTTCCGAGTTACTTTCATAATGGTCTATTCTGTTCGGCCGGCAGGGTTGTTTCATTCCGCCGTTACAAAAATACAAATTTCTGTTTACATTTTACATAAACTTTCATTTTTTTTGTCTAAAAACAATCTATTACCTTTGTTCCAAAACCAACAATATGAAATATCTCGCTTCTTTATGCCTGCTGATCGTGATGTCAACTGCTCAGGCGCAACACCACCCACTGCTTCAATCCGGTCCGATGCCCGGCTACACCGACATGCTCGAAACCACGCTCTGGGTACAAACCAAAGCGCCCGCCAAAGTACAAATTGCCTACTGGAATGCCGCAGGCAAAGCCGATACCCTGCTCACCGAGCCGGTTACAACGCAAAAACACAGTGCCTATACCGCCAAACTCGTGGCCGACAAAGTGCAGCCCGGCCAAAAGTACAACTACCAGCTCCGCATAGACGGAAAAGCAGTGTCGCTCCCCTACCCCACTCAATTCCAGACACTTCCGCTGTGGCAATGGCGCGCCGACCCGCCCAATTTTACACTGGCAACCGGAAGTTGCAACTACGTCAATGAGCCTGACTACGACCGGCCCGGGCAAGGCTACGGCAGCGATCATCATATTTTTAAAGCCATCCACGACCGGCGACCCGATGTCATGCTCTGGCTCGGCGACAATACCTACCTCCGCGAACCCGACTGGAACACCCGCACCGGCATCCTGTACCGAAACACACACAGCCGTTCTCTGCCGGAACTACAGCCCCTGCTCGCCTCCACGCACCACTACGCCATCTGGGACGATCACGATTTCGGTCCCAACGACTCCGACGGCAGCTTCCCATTCAAAGACCTGACCTACGAAGCCTTCCAACTCTTCTGGCCCAATCCCTCCTTTGGCGTCAACGGTCAAAAAGGCATTACCACCTTTTTCCAATGGGCCGACATTGACTTCTTCCTCTTAGACAACCGGTATTTCCGCACCGCCAACAACCGCAAAACCGGCGACATGCAAATACTGGGCGCCGAACAAATTGACTGGCTCATCAGCGCTTTGAGCAACAGCCGCTCCCCCTTCAAAATAGTAGCCATCGGCGGGCAGGTACTCAACACGGCCCCCGTACATGAAAACTACATCCACTTCCATGCCGCCGAACGGGAATTCCTCCTCAAACGCATTGAAGAGGAAAAAATCAAAGGGGTCATCTTCCTCACCGGCGACCGCCACCATACCGAAATGAGCAAATTGGTCAACAAAGCCGGCAATACCGTTTACGACCTCACCACCTCGCCCCTCACCGCCGGCACTGCCCGCGCAAGTGAAGATGAACCAAATATTTATCGGATTCCCGGCACAATGGTGGTAGGAAAACACAACTTTTCCACACTGGAGTTTTCCGGCCCTCGCACCGCCCGCGTACTCACCATCCGCGTATTCGATGCAGAGGGCGCCCAATTGTGGCAACGCGAAATAAAAGCAGGTGAATAGCGCTTTTTTTTTGCATTTTTTTTCTTGGCAGATTGAATAAATAGCGCCAATTTTGATGCGTCGTTTCAGGCAGACCTTATGCACAGAACAGCTTCGGTCCATATTCTTTGCAATGAATTGAATAACAATGAAAAAGCAAATCGCTCTGTTGTCTTACTTCCTCATCGCGCAGATACTGCCCCTCGCAGCCCAATCTGCCGATACCGACTTTATGCGCAGCAGGGGCAAAATCTTTGTCGTTGTGGCGGTCATTGCGGCGGTATTCATCGGAATTGTTCTCTTTATGGTATTTCTGGAACGGCGGCTAACCAAATTAGAGAACCAAATCAACGAACATGAGCCAACAGACCGTCGTTAGCTTTTACGACAGCGTAACCAACTTTTTCAATAAAGCCGCCCAACATACCGGGCTTCCCGAAGGCTTATTGGAACAAATCCGCGTTTGCAACGCCGTTTACCGCATGCTCTTTCCTGTAAAAATGCAGGACGGACAGGTAAAAGTGATCGAAGCATACCGCGTACAGCACAGCCACCACCGTACGCCTACCAAAGGGGGGATTCGCTACTCCAACCATGTCAACCAGGAAGAAGTAATGGCCCTCGCCACTCTGATGACTTACAAATGCGCCATTGTGGACGTGCCCTTCGGTGGCGCAAAAGGCGGTGTAAAAATCAACCCCTGGGACTACTCCCCGGAAGTGTTGGAGCGCATCACTCGCCGCTACACCACCGAATTGATGAGCCGCAACTTCATCGGCCCATCTATTGACGTTCCCGCCCCCGACTACGGCACCGGCGAACGCGAAATGGCATGGATTTACGACACCTACCGCACTTTTAAAGGCGCCGATATAGACGCAGCGGGCGTTGTCACAGGTAAACCCGTCACGCAGCACGGCATCAACGGACGCCGCGAAGCTACCGGCCGCGGGGTATATTACGGTATCCGCGAAGCCTGCAACATACCGGAAGACATGAAGCGTTTGAACATGACTACCGGCCTGAAAGGCAAGCGCCTCATCATTCAGGGTCTCGGCAATGTAGGCTCCTTCTCCGGCACCATTTCTCAGGATGAAGGCGGCGCCATCATCGTGGGCGTAGGCGAAATGGAAGGCGCTATTTACAACAAAGACGGATTTGACATCAATGATGTACTGAAGTTCCGCAAAGAAACCGGTTCCATCCTCAACTATCCCGGCGCGATTTCTATCCCGAAAGAGCAACGCGAAACCATCTTGGAATACGATTGCGACATTCTGGTACCCGCTGCATTGGAAGACGTCATCTCTTATAAAAACGCTCCCAATATCAAGGCCAAAATCGTTGCGGAAGCAGCCAATGGCCCCATCACTTCCCGCGGCGAGGAAATGCTTTTGGAAGCTGGTAAAATCATCATCCCCGACGTGTTCCTCAATGCCGGCGGCGTGACGGTTTCTTACTTCGAGTGGTTGAAAAACTTGTCGCACATGCGCTTCGGACGTTTGGAAAAACGCTTCGATCAGCAGCGCCTCGAAAACCTCGTGGGCTTGGTTGAGCGCACCGTGGGCCGTGAGATCAGCGACGAAGAAAAACGCATGATTGCCCGCGGCGCCGATGAGATTGACCTGGTTCGCTCCGGCCTCGAAGAAACCATGATCAACGCTTATCACCAGATCAGAGATGTTATGGTTGATAAACCCAAAGTAACCGACCTGAGAACGGCGGCCTTTGTGAGCGCCATCAACAAGATCAGCAGCGACTACATGTCGCTCGGCATTTTCCCCTGATTTTCAGGGCTTTGTTTTCAAAACTACAAACCGTCTTCTGCCGCTCGCAGGAGGCGGTTTGTTTTTTTAGGACTGCCCCTTTACACCTGAAACACTCCCACGTTGAACTTCTCTACCGGCGCGTTGTCGGCCGCTTCGATGCTCATGGAAATGGCTCTGCGGGTATCGGCGGGGTTGATGATTTCATCCACCCAGAGGCGGGCAGCCGCGTAGTACGGCGTGGTTTGGCGCTCGTACTTGGACTTGATGTCGTGGAGCAAATGCGCTTCGTCTTCGGGCGAGAGTTGTTGCCACTTGGCTTTGAGGCCTGCTGTTTGAATCTGGAGCAAAGTCTTGGCTGCCTGCTCGCCTCCCATGACGGCAATTTTGGCGTTGGGCCAGGCAAAAATGAATCGGGGATCGTAGGCTTTGCCGCACATGGCATAGTTGCCCGCACCGTAAGAATTACCTACAACAATGCTGATCTTCGGCACGGTAGAATTGGCCACTGCATTCACCATCTTCGCCCCGTCTTTGATGATGCCGCCGTGCTCGGAGCGCGAGCCTACCATGAATCCGGTGACATCGTGCAGGAAAACCAGCGGAATTTTTTTCTGGTTGCAGTTCATAATAAACCGGGCCGCCTTATCGGCAGAATCGGAATAAATGACACCGCCCACCTGCATTTCGCCTTTGGGCGTGCGCACCACCTCGCGGTTGTTGGCCACGATGCCCACCGACCAGCCGTCAATGCGGGCATAGGCGCAGATGATGGTTTTGCCGTAGTCTTTTTTATAAAAAGTCAGTTCGGAATCGTCCACTATTCGGCGCAGCAGTTCCGTCATGCTGTACGGTTTGGCGCTGTTTTCGGGTACGATACCGAATATTTCAGACGGATTTTCTTTGGGCAGGCGGGGTTCAGCGCGGTCGAAACCGGCCTTGGGAAACGTGCCGAGTTTGTCCACCAGATCGCGGATGGTACTCAGACAGGTTGGGTCGTCGGGCATGCGGTAATCGGTGATGCCGGAAATTTCGGCAGTGGTACGCGCGCCGCCAAGTGTTTCTTTGTCAATATCTTCTCCGATAGCGGCTTTCACCAAATAAGGTCCCGCTAAAAAAATAGAACCGGTGCCGTCCACAATCAATGCCTCATCCGACATGATGGGCAGGTAGGCGCCGCCTGCCACGCAACTTCCCATGATGGCGGCAATTTGTGGAATCCCCATAGAAGACATACGGGCATTGTTGCGGAAAATGCGGCCAAAGTGCTCTTTGTCGGGGAATATCTCGTCCTGCATAGGCAGGTAAACGCCCGCGCTGTCCACCAAATAGATGATGGGCAGGCGGTTTTCCATGGCAATTTCCTGCGCCCGCAGGTTCTTTTTCCCTGTAATGGGAAACCAGGCGCCGGCCTTCACGGTGGCGTCATTGGCAACGATAACACATTGACGGCCACGCACATAACCTATGCCTACCACAACTCCGCCGGCAGGGCAACCACCATGCTCCTCGTACATTTCGAAACCGGCAAAAGCGCCGATTTCCATAAAATAAGAATCTGGATCAATGAGATGATTTACTCGTTCTCGGGCCGTGAGCTTGCCCAAACTGTGTTCTTTTTCAATTTTAGCCTTGCCGCCGCCCTGATGAATTTTTTCCAAACGAAACTCCATTCTGGAAACCAGCAGCTTGAGGTGGTCTTCGTTTTTGCCGCGTTCGAGTTCTTCTTTGGTCATTGTGGTTGCCGTTTGTAAAGAAGGGTTAACCGCGCGTCAACCCTTCTTCAAATATTCAATTCTTATTTACCTTTTTGCGCTCCAATTCGATGACCGTACCTTTTTTCATACGTTCCTCATTCTCTTGTTGACGCTTTTCCTTAATCGCCTCAATCTGAACTTTGATCTCCAAAGGCTTTTTGTTGAGATAGCGATGATAGGACACGATGACGATCTGCGACATGTCTTCAGGGTAGCTTACTCCCAGCGATTTGAGGTAGTGAGAAAATCTTGACCCCTCATAAAATCCCCATTTTTGGGAAATCCAGCGGCCCAAACTGAAGAACAATTTATGCACCACTTCGTCTTCCGTAGCCGATTTGAAGGTAGCTTTGGCAGAAGGCTCAATCAAACGATTCAGTTCTTCGAAGGCATTCACCAAATCTTTGGGTATGTAAATGCCGTCCAAGCGCTCCTGCTTGATGCGCCATTGATAATTCTTTTCAAATTCGGCCTCGGTTTCAGCAGGCTTGGCCAGTTGAGCAAATGCCGGCATTGTTGCCGCAAACAGCAGCAACAGGAGAGCAAACAGGTTTTTTCCAGACATAATGAATCGTAATGTTGTGAATGTATCGAGTGATGAAACAACGCCACCTCCCGATACACTCATCGCGAGGCGGACTACCAGCGAATCAGCGCCGAGCCCCAGGTAAAGCCGCTGCCGAATGCCGCCAGACAAACTAAATCGCCCGCCTTGACGGCCCCGGCTTCCACCGCTTCGCACAAGGCAATGGGGATGGAAGCTGCTGTGGTGTTGCCATAACGTTGGATATTGCTCCAAACTTGCGCGGGCGACAAGCCTAATTTTTTGCCTACAAACTCGCTGATTCTCAGGTTGGCCTGATGAGGCACCAACAAGTTGATATCGGCAGCCGTAAGACTCTGACTATGAAGTGCTTCCATGATGACTTCAGGGAATTTTTGCACCGCCATTTTGAACACAAAAGGCCCGTCCATATACGGGTAAATCTGCCCGTTGTCGAACATGTGCTGTGTGATGAACATTTGGCCATACTCAGTTTCCGGGTAGCCCCAGTCAATGTCCTCGCCCATTTTTTCGGAGTGGTATCCGCCATGCGCACCGGGATTAATCATGGCCAATTTTTCGGCATAGGTACCATTGGAGTGCAGTTTGGTGGTGAGTACGCCCTTGCCTTCTTCGTCGGTCGGTTGCAACACCACAGCGCCGGCGCCGTCTCCGAAAATGACCGTCACATTGCGACCTTCGGTAGTAAAATCCAAGCCCATGGAGTGAATCTCGGCGCCCACGAGCAGGATGTTTTTATACATCCCGGTCTTGATGAACTGATCGGCAACCGAGAGGCCATACACGAAGCCGGAGCATTGATTGCGAATGTCGAGGGCGGGAATTTCCGTGTCCGTAATGCCTAATTCGCGCTGAAGCAGCACGCCGCAGCCGGGGAAGTAATAATCGGGGCTAAGGGTGGCAAAGATGATGAAATCCACGTCTCGTTTGCTGATGCCTGCGCGCTCAATGGCTATTTCGGCAGCGCGGGCGCCCATCGTGGTGGACGTTTCTTTGTGTTTTTCGGCATAGTGGCGCTCGCGGATACCAGTGCGTTCCTGAATCCACTCGTCGGTAGTGTCCATCACTTTCTGAAGATCGTGGTTGGTCACTGTTTTTTCGGGCACATAAGAGCCGATACCTGCTATTTTGGTGCGGAGCATAACGATGTTGTTTATGTTGGTTTTAAAAAGTTGGTTCGGGTATTTATCGCTTCGCAAATGTAATACTTCGTCACGAGATTTTCTCAGCCACCAAAGCCATAATCTCTTTTTCCATCAAATCGGCCTGCTCCATCCATGCTCTGGCTTGCTGCACAGCCTGTTCTGCAAACGATTTGTCTTTCAGCCCGCCTGTATTGACCAACACATTGAGGCCCGCGCCATGTACGGCTGCACGAGCGCACAAAGCGCCCACTCCGGCATCTGTCACCGAGTTGGGGTTGCCCTGCTCTACCATCGCCCTCACCGGACCAAAGGAAGCAAGCGCCAATTCCATCGTTTTCAGCGGCGTTTCAATGGCAAAGCGGGTAGCCGATTGAATGGCGGCGCTGCGGGCGGCCTTTTCATCGGGGGTGCCTTTCGGCAATTGGAAGGCATTCATAATGGCATTGAAAGCGCGCGTGTCTTCGTCCACCAAAGCCAGCAGTTGATTTTTGATGTCCTGCGCTTTGACGGCCCAATCGGAAAACTCCTCCCAACGCTCGTCCCAGCCGCGTTTGTGCGAGGACAGATTGGCTACCATGGCCGCCAGCGATGCGCCCAATGCGCCCACATAAGCCGAAATGGAGCCTCCTCCCGGCGCGGGGCTTTCAGAGGCGGTCTCATCGGCAAACTGTACCAAGTTTTTAGCAATCAATGGGTTGGATGCTTCCGACTGCAATTTGTACTCAATCACTTTTTGTTTCGGGTCAAACGGCCCCAAATCGTCCAAACCCATTGAGCGCACTGCAATGCGCAAGAGTTCTTCTTCGGAAACGCCGGCAGATCGCTTTTGCTTGCGCAGGAAATACCGGCCTGCATCGAGCAATACCTGCAAAGGCAACAAGCCTACAATTTCGGAACCCGTGACGCGCATTCCCCGCGATTCGGCGCTGCGGCAACAAGCCTCGAATGCCTCGTGCAAAGAAGTGACCTTGATGTCGGTCAGGTTCATCGAAACCTGCGCGATGCCATATTCTTCGATGTACCACCCGATGGCTTTCACAGCTTTGCAGGCGCCGGGTATGCGCATCGGCTCGCCGTTTTCATCGGTGCGAACGGGACCGGTAACGGGGTCGCCGTCGCGGAGCACGCGCCCCTGCTCACGCACATCGAAGGCCACGCTGTTGGCTCTGCGCACCGAGGTGGTATTGAGGTTGGCATTGTACGCTACCAGAAAATCGCGGGCGCCAATGACGGTAGCGCCGCTGCGGCTGTTGAATTGTGTCGGGCCAAAATCGGGCGCCCATTCTGGATCGGCTAGTTTTTGCGGCAGTGCCTCGTATTCGCCAGATCGGATAGCCGCCAGATTGCGGCGCTCCGGGCGGGAAGCGGCAGCCTCGTAGAGATACACGGGTATTTCCAGCTCAGTGCCTACTCTTTCTGCCAGGCGCTTGGCCCACTCGGCCGTTTCTTCCAAACTGATACCGCTGATGGGTACCAGAGGGCACACATCGGTAGCGCCCATGCGGGGGTGTTCGCCGGTGTGCGCAGCCATGTCTATGAGCCGGGCGGCCTCCCGAATGGCTCTGAAAGCAGCTTCTACTACGGCGGCAGGCTCTCCGGCAAAAGTGACTACCGTGCGATGAGTGGCCTTGCCAGGGTCAACGTCCAAGAGTTGAACACCCTCAGTTTGCTCAATAACCGCCGTGATCTGGCTGATGACTTCCGGGTTGCGCCCTTCGCTGAAATTGGGCACACATTCTATGATTTGCTTCATTTTATTTCGACCATTGAAAAGTTTCGATGATGTGCATGATGTCTTTTCTGACAAAATCAATAACCGGGGCAATGGAGTCTGCGTTCACAGCCGCATCAAAATACAGTGCGCCCCGCATGAAATGCTGCGTGCTGTCGGTGACGTAAAACTGAAACGGAGAAGCGACCGGGCCTTCTATATTGAAAACGAATCCGCTGGTTCCGTTGGGCAGTTTGATGACTTTGGTATCAATGTAAGTGGCTTTTTTGTTGTGCCAGTCGGTCATTTCAAACATGTCCACATTGAGTTTTTCCAATGATTGCCGGCTGTTGATGGGCGCATAACTGCAATGCAGCGTGCCGTTGAACTGGGGAAAACGCAAATTGAACCAACAGGGGTGCGGCGGAGCTTCGTCAAAGAAGGAAGAGTCTTTTTCTATTGACATGTAGTCGGGGTATTCAAAAGAAAAATCACAGGCGTTTTGGGTAAACCCGACGAAGTTTCGATCTGGATAAATGATTTTGGGAAACGCTCTGGGTTTGGGATTGTACGCAGGATCGCTGCAAGCCCCGAGGACGAACATCAACAGGGCAAAAAAAGCTGAATATTTCATGCTTCAGATTTATGAATGGTTACGCGCACCTGTTCTATTCGGCGCTTGGTAACCGAAACGATTTTGAAAGTAAAGCCATTGTGCTGAAGCTGGGCGTCTTTGCGGGGAAACTGGCCGCAGAGTTCCAACAGCAGGCCGGCTAAAGAATCTGCTTCGCCTTTGACTTCATCAAACGCCTCTACCGGCACCCCGATGATGCGGCACAAGTCATTGAGCAGGGTTTTCCCCTCGAAAAGATAGTTGTAATCGTCAAGTTTTTGATACACCACATCGGTTTCATCATCGAACTCGTCTTTGATATCGCCGATGATTTCCTCCATGATGTCTTCAAGGGTGACGAGGCCCGCCGTGCCGCCGTATTCGTCCACCACGATAGCGAGATGGAGGTGTTCTTTCTGAAACTCCCGCAACAGCTCGTCTATTTTTTTCGATTCGGGCACATACATCACATTGGTACGAATGACCGATTGCCAGTCAAAATCGCCATCTTTGAGGTGGCCCAGCAGGTCTTTGACATACAATAGCCCCACAACCTGATCGAGGTCTTCTTCAAAAACAGGAATGCGGGAGTAGCCGCTCTCCCTTGCTATGTTGAGGAGTTCTTCATAACTGGCTGTATTTTCCACCCCCACAATGTCCAATCGGGGCGTCATGATCTGGCGAACAGACACGCCGCTGAACTTGACGATGCTGTGCAGGATATCCAATTCGCGGCTGCCCGTTTGGTGTTCCCGGCTCACGGTAAGGTCTATGGCTTCGCCGATGTCTTCTTTGCTGGCCTGAGAACTCGTCTTCACTCTGTGTGCCAATCGCTTCTCTATCAAGCCGGTAGAACGCATCAGCAGAAAGCTCAGCGGTTTGAACAATACCGACAGCGTGGATAAGGGCGATGACATGATGCGCGCCAGTTGCAGGTTGTTTTGAGTGGCATATACTTTGGGCGCTACTTCGCCGAAGAGCACCAACAAAAAAGTGACGCCCACCACCGTGATTAAAAAACTCAGCACGTCGGCCCATTGGGAAGCTGCTTCTACTCCGTAACCCATCCACGAGGTGATGCCTTGCGCCCAATGTTCGATTTGAGCTTCGGGCAACCAACTCCTCAATATGAATTCTGAGAGGATGACGATGGAGATATTGACGAAATTGTTGCTGATGAGAATGGTCGCCAACAACAGGCGGGGATGGTCTTTGAGGTGTAAAATGCGTTGTGCAACGCCGCTTCTTTCTTCCGACAGCACCTCGAAATCATTGTGCGAAAGCGAAAAAAATGCCACCTCCGAACCAGAGATGAGACCCGAACAGATCAGCAGCAAGAGCACGCCGGCCAAAGCCAGCCAAGCCTGCCACATCACTGGCGCAGAAAGTAGAAGTTGATAAAGGTATAAGGGTATTTCAGACTCGGTTTCCAATTGGATTACAGTTGGTTAGAAAAATGTAGCGATAGCGGTCTCCCATCAGAACGGCAGATCATCGGCAGGCGCATCGTTGCTGTTCACATCGTTTTGGTCGGGCATGGGCGCCGCGCCTTCCACCGTAGCCACCTGAGGCTGAGGCGTATAGGCGTCTTCACGCTTGCCGAGGCTCCTGAAATAATTGGCCACTACCTCGGTCGTGCGGCGGCTGTTGCCGTCCTGATCCTGCCAGGTGCGGTGGGTCAGTTTGCCCTCCACATACACGCTCATGCCTTTTTTGAGGCTGCTTTCGGCGCGTTCGGCCAATTGACGCCAAACTACAATCTCATGCCATTCTGTGGTGGTTTGCCAGTTGCCCTCCCTGTCTTTGTAGGATTCATTGGTAGCTAAGGTGAACTTAGCGACCACCGCCCCGTTTTCCAAGCGACGCACTTCGGGGTCTTTGCCCAGATTGCCTATGAGTATGACTCGATTGACCATTGTTTTACAGTTTATTACAAGAGGTTTATACCTCGCGCTGCCGGGTTTTCCGCATAACCTTCGACGCTATTTTATTGGTTGGCAGCGCCCGGTATGACAAAAACGGCTTCGCGCTTACAGCGCGAGACATAAATTGAACACATTGTCCTTCAAATACCGATCAATAATTTTTGGAAACGCAAACTTAGACAACTTTTCCCGTTCAATCCATAAAAATCGGCTGTCTTCTGGAAGAACAATTTCCTGCCGGGGCCGTATCTCAAAAAAAATGGCCGTAACAAACCGGTGTGTCAGCGTTTGCCGAAAAGGCGGCGATACAGACGCTACAAGTGCATCTGTGTTTTGCAAAATCTCGTTCCAGCCGGCATCCGACTGCAAAACGTCCAACGCGGTGGTCAACGCGGGGAGTTCCAGCAACGGAAATTCGTACAATCCATTCCAGATATCTTTACCCTCTCGTCTGGAAATCAGTACTTTGCCCGCCTGTTCTACGACCAGATAATGAAAAAAGCGCTCCCGTTTGACAATGCTTTTCGACTTCAGGGGCAAGTCCGACACCGTGCCCTCTGCCAATGCCCGGCAATGCTCCGACACCGGGCACTGCCTGCAAAGCGGGTTCTGAGGCGTGCAGCACATTGCCCCGAAATCCATGATGGCCTGATTGTAGGCTGCGGGCCGGGCTGCGTCCAAGGTCGATTGCGCCAGTTCCTCAAAACGCTTTCTTCCGGCAGTGGTATCCACCGGTTCGGCTAAGCCTGTGAAACGGCTCAGCACCCGGAATACATTGCCGTCCAACACCGCATGGGGGGCATCGTAAGCAAAAGAAGCAATGGCCGCCGCCGTGTAAGGACCTACTCCGGGCAACTGCCTCAAGCCTTCATAAGTATCTGGAAATCTGCCGTTCATCTCGAAAGCGACCAAGCGGGCGGCTTTCAGCAGGTTGCGGGCGCGAGCGTAGTAGCCCAGCCCTTCCCACAGCTTCATCACCTCGTCGTCTTCGGCTGAGGCCAAATCGGTGACGGTGGGAAATCGCTCCACAAATTTGAGATAATACGGCAGTCCCTGCGCGGCGCGGGTTTGCTGCAAAAGTATTTCCGACAACCAGATTTTGTAAGGATCGCGGATGCCTTTCCAGGGCAGCGGGCGTTCGACTTCGGCGCCCCAGTCAATTAGCTTTTTGCGAAAATCAGGGGTCATGTTTCAGATTTTGAGAAAGCGCAGCATGGCCGTTTCCTGCCCGCTCTGGATTTGTAAAACATACCAGCCTGCAACCAAATGCGAGACCTCTAATTTCAGTTCCTCTGCATTCTGGCTGATCGTGGCGGAAAAACGACGCCCCCGCGCATCGTACAGAACAGCCATAATCGGTTCATTACCCGTCCATTGCATATAAATCTGATGTGTAGCCGGATTGGGATGCAGTCGAATGCCCGCCACGTTGGTTTCCTGTACAGAGGTCGCGCCGGAACAGGCATTATCAGGAAAAGAGGCCCCGAAATAGTGCGTTTGCAGGTATTGTTCCAAAGCCTCTGCGGTGGCTTGCGCAAAGGCGCTGCGATGGGCGGGCGTGTCCCGCACGCCGCTGAAATTGCACTCAATTTGGATGGCATCTATCGGCCCGCCCTCGATGGAGCCGTGCCGTTCGGTGTTGTAACCTCCCGAAAAGTAATCTTGCCCGACCAGAGGAAAGGGATCGGGCAGACTGGGTACTGCACGAAAAAATTGATTTTCGTAGATCGTTCCGAGGGCGGAGGCGCCTCTCAACAGTTGAGCATGCGTTTGATTTTGCAGGTTGTTTTGTACCAAACCCCGAATGCTGGAGTAATTGATAAACTCAGTGGTATTAAGAACTGCGTCGCTCATGCGCAACTCGCTGCCATACAGGAGATAACCGAGTTCCAACCGCTGCACGCTGTGGCCGTGACCGTGCATATCCAACAGCAGCCCGCGACCAAAATGCACTGCGCTGGAGTCTTTGGCGGCTTGTATAAAACGGTGAAAATCGAACCAGGCAGTTTCGGCCAATGGGTTGCCGTTGGCGGCGATGGCAAGATCGCGATTGGCATCCAACTTTCTTCTGTGTAAGCGATTGATGATGAGATGCGGTCGGCAACCCATACGCTGGGCAATGGCGTCGGCTATTTCGCGCGAAAGTTCTTCGGTGAACGCATCCATCACCGTCACGCAGTCGGTGCAGTTGCGGTCGGGTATTTCCGAAGGTTGCAGATAGCCGCCATGCGGGGCCGTAATGATGATGGGCAAAGTACCCGGCCTGTACTCAATGTACTGATTGAGACCGTAGTAGGTTTGGCCGGGAAGGTAGGTTTGCGCATGGCCGAATAACAAAAACACATTACACAGCAAAGCACTGAAAATCAATCGAGTATTCATTCATTATAACCATTTAGCAGCTTCCCCAAACCACGAACTTCGAGCTACGAGTTTAAGTATCATAAAAATTACAAATTACTCATTTTCAATAGTGAATTTGAAATTTCCCCATAAGGAAAATCTAATTTCCCGACGAAAATGCAAGCTCATAGCTCGTGGCTTGCAGCTTGCAGCTTTTGGGGGTATAGTAAACAGATACCACGATTCAATACTCATCTTCATCAAAATCAGTATCGTTCAACATGCCAGCCAGCAGGTCTCGGAACGATACGCCGGCCTCCACCATGTCTTTGTTCACCACGTTGAACTCCGCCAGCCCGTGCAGCGCCAATTCCATAAACGGGTACGCCTCATCGCCGGTCACCGCCAATTCTTTTTCTACCAACTTGCGCAATCCAGCCACTCCGTCCAATGCTTTTCGGTAGTCTTTGTCGGGTGCATCTATCAATAGATCAATGGAATTACTACCTGAAAACCAGGCGCGTACAACGCCGAATGGGTCCGTATCCCGGCCTTTTTTCAGCTTGTCGGGATTGGGGAAATGCGCCAGAAACATCTCCTTCAGGGCAGTGCCCAGCAAGTGCATGGCCACCTGATACGGGCCTTCCTGCTCGCCTTCATAAACCAATTCCACCTTGCCGGTAATGGCGGGTACCACCCCCCAGAAATCGGTGATGCGGGCAGTCGCTTTTTGTTCTTTATTGATGAGCATACGGCGCTCTGCGGTGCTCACCAAGTTTTCATACGCCGAGATACTCAGGCGCGCCGACACCCCGCTTTTTGAATCCACCAACTCGCTCTCGCGGGCGGTGAAAGCGATGCGCTCCAATAGTATTTCCAACAAATCCGGCACCGTGATATGTGCCTTTTGATCGGCAGCCAAGAGGGCTTCCTGCCGGGTGATCTTGCGAGCTATCTCTATGGTTTTGGGATAGTGGGTCAGAATCTGGCTTTCGATGCGGTCCTTCAGCGGGGTGATGATGCTGCCCCGGTTGGTGTAGTCTTCCGGGTTGGCCGTAAAAACGAACTGAATATCGAGCGGCAGGCGCAATTTGAAGCCGCGAATCTGAATGTCGCCTTCCTGCAAAATATTGAACAAGGAGACCTGAATACGGGCCTGCAAGTCGGGCAACTCATTGATAACGAATATGCTGCGATGCGAATGAGGCACTAAGCCGAAATGGATGACGCGCTCGTCGGAGTAGGGCAGCTTGAGGGTAGCGGCTTTGATGGGGTCCACGTCGCCGATGAGGTCGGCCACGCTTACGTCGGGGGTGGCCAATTTTTCCACATAGCGTTGGTCGCGGTGCAGCCACTCGACGGGCGTGTCGTCGCCGTGTTCGGCAATGATGTCTTTGGCGCGCCGGGAAATGGGGTGCAGCGGGTCGTCGTTGAGTTCGCTGCCGGCCACCACGGGGATGTACTCGTCGAGCAGGTGAACGAGCAGGCGCGCGATGCGGGTTTTGGCCTGACCGCGCAAACCCAGCAGGAGAATGTTGTGGCGAGAAAGCACGGCGCGCTCTATGTCGGGCAGCACGGTGTCGTCGAAACCGATGATGCCCTCGAACACTTTTTTGCGTTGGCGCAGGATTTCGACGAGGTTGTCACGGAGTTCTTCTTTGATGGATTTGGGTTGGTAGCCCGAAGCCTTGAGTTGGCCGAGGGTTTGAATATTTGGCTGCATAAGAATGGTGTTCGGATGAAAAAAAACAAAAACGCAAAATGAAGGGAATGGTTGCCGGCATTTTGTGTAAGTTTGGCCATTAAAATCTACTCCTATGCTCTTCAGATTTCCCCTGCTCCGGTGTTCCGTTTGGTTGTTCACCTTCTTACCCGCCCTCTTAACGGCTCAGGCCGACAAAGGCATGAACCTCCTCTCCAAAGGCAATCCGGTTGCTGCCGAGGCTGCTTTTCGTGCCGATTTGGACAATCCCAAAGAGGCGCCCTTGGCCATGTACGGGCTGTCTTTGGTGTATGCAGATGCAAAATTCGAGCGCAAAAACATAGACACAGCCTTCGTTTTTATTGAAACCTGCGATAAAACGTACCGGAAAATGCCGCCCGATTTGAAATCGAAAATTGTAAAAAAGTTGAGCAGCGCCATGATCGCCGATCAGCGCAAAGCCGTCATTGACAAGGCATTCGCACGCGCCAAAGAGCAGGCTACGGTAGAGGCTTATGAGTTTTTCCTGAACAACTTTCCCAAACCGCTCACCAAACTGAAACGCGCCGCCCTCACAGAGCGCAACGCGCTGGCCCTGCAACGCGCCAAAGCTACCGGGCAACACAACGAGATACAGGCCCTGCTCGACCGCTACGGCAGCAGCTTGGCCACCGACACGCCCAACCTGTACGCCGAAGCACAACGCGCACTTTTTCAGTTCTTTATCAATGAAAAAGGCTGGGGCGCTTTCGCGGAATTCAAAACGGCCTATCCTGAGAACATGGTGCTCAAAGATACGCTGCTGACCGTTTTCCAACAGGCCGTTCAAACGCCGGCCCCGGGTGCATTGGAGTTGTTTGTGGACAAATACCCCGGCTCCGTTTTTTTGCCTTTGGCTACCGACAGTCTGGCGGCTCGTTTGGCGCTGTCTGGCAGTATGGCTTCTTGCAAAAAATTTCTCGGCAAATACCCGCAACATCCTCAATCACAGAGCATTTGGAAGAGATTGTACCAACAGGTTACAACCGGCGCTACCAATCCGGCGATCCTCGAACGCTTCCTCAAAGACCATCCCGCCTACCCCTTCCCCGACGAAGTGCAAAGCGACATCGCCTATCTGAAAGCCAATCAGATTCGCCTCGAAGCAGAGGCGTTTTTGCAACAAGCTGAACCGGAACCGGGCTTTCGCTTCCTGCGTACGCATGGGCAACAATCGGAGTTTTCAGAAAAGGTACAAAACCACCTCGCCGAAATACTCCTGAAACGCGATGCCACTCAAAGCGACAATGCCAAGTATATCAAGGATTTCATTGCGCTTTGCCCCGGTCACAAGTCCGTCAACCCGCTCTGGAAACAACTCTACGCCGGAGTGCATAAAACTGCCACCGACCCGGCAACGCTCGAGCGCTTTCTCAATGACAACCCCGCTTACCCGTACAAAGACGAGGCGCTGAGCGACATACAGTTCTTGCGCAAAAACGAAGAAAAACTGAAGTACGAGGCATTCCTGCAAAAGCCCGACATCGCCGCAGGCTTAGATTACATCAACCGTTTTCCGCAAGGCGCCTACCGCGAGACAGTGAGCAAGCGATTGGGCGAACTGCTGCTGCAACCGCAAGCCAAAAAGCAGGACATAGAGCGCTTCCTCAAGGCTTTCCCAGGCACCGACAAACGGCAGGCGCTTTTGAGGCAATTGTACGAACCTGTTTCTAAAAATCTGAATGCCAATGAAATAACAGCTTTTCAGCAAGCCTGGCCGGATTTTGAAGACAAAAAAAGAGTAGCCGCCGATCTGGAACGCGCCCAGTTGACCGGACAAATGCCCGCCACATACAGCCCCGACAAAAAGGACTTGTTCGACAAATTCATCCGCCAAACAGCGCCTTCCGACAAGGCCCTCGATGCCCTGAAAAAGATGATCCGTTCCGACTTCAGTTCCGGCAAATACCAGGAGGCTTTCAAGACCGTCAACGAATACTCCGACTTATTCGGCAACGCCAATGAAAAGTACAACCAATTGAAGTCTTTGTTGAAAATGCCCACCGAAGACATTCAGCGACAAGGCTTTGCGAGTACCATCAACACCAATCGGGACGAGTACGCGCCCATTCTCTCTGCCGATGGCAAAACCATGTATCTCTGTAAGACCGTTTTCGGCAGCGAAGATATTTTCGTTTCCGAACAAGACGCGTCGGGCAACTGGTCGGCGCCCAAACCCGTTGCCAACTGGAACACAGATAACGGCAGCGAGGCTCCCGAAAGCATCTCCGCCGACGGCAATACCTTTTATATGTTCAAAGCGGGCAAGTTTTACACCAGTCAAAAAACAAGCTCCGGTTGGTCTGCGCCCGAAGCCATGATTGCGCCTTTCAATACCTTCAACTGGCAGGCCGATATGAGCATTTCCGCCGACGGCAAATCCATTTTGTTTGCAGCCTCCGGCGGTGCTTTTGGCAATCAGGACATCTACGTTTGTCTCAAGCAGGACGATGGCTCCTGGGCCAAACCGCTGGCTCTGGGCAACATCATCAACACCTCGCGCAGCGACCGCTCGCCCTTCCTGCACCCCGATGGTAAAACCCTGTATTTCAGCTCGGAAGGCCACGAAGGCTTCGGCGGTTCAGACATTTTTATGTCCAAACGCTTAGACGATACCTGGACCAACTGGAGCCTGCCCCTCAACCTCGGCCCCGCTTTCAACACCTCCGGCAACGACTGGGGCTTCCGCGTGAGTACCGACGGAACTTTTGCCTATTACAGCGCCAATCTGAACGGCAATGCCGACATCGTGCGCTGCCTCCTGCCCACCGACATCAAACCCGACAAGGTGGCTACCATCAGCGGTAAAGTGACGGATACAAAAGACGTGCCATTGGACGCTGAAATCCTCTGGGAAGACCTCAGCACCGGCAAAGTGGTACAAACGACGCGTTCCAATCCTGCTACCGGCGAGTTTTTCGCCGTATTGCCCGAACGCAAAAGGTACGGCTACACCGCCCGCAAACCCGGCTACTTCCCTCAATCGGGCAACGTGGACATGCGCACCGAACTCACGGAAGTCCGCCTGCCACAGCCCATCCGATTGGCCACCATCGAAAACATGAAAACCGAAGATATCAGCCTGCCGCTCAACAACTTATTTTTTGAAACCGCCAAATACGAACTGCAACCGGAGTCCTTCCTCGAACTCAATCGCTTAGCCGAACTGATACAATCGGAAAGCCTCCGCATCGAAGTGCAAGGCCATACCGACAACGTAGGCAACGACGCCGGCAATCAGACGCTGTCGGAAAACCGGGCCAAATCAGTCCGCGCCTACCTCATCAGCAGAGGCTGCAACGCCGGCAACATCACGACCAAAGGCTTCGGCAAAAGTAAACCCAAAGCCTCCAACGACACCGATGAAGGCCGGGCACAGAACCGCAGGGTGGAGATCAGGGTGGTGCGGTGAGGTGAGGCGGTTGCGAAGCCTCCAAGGATTCGTACCGCTCGCGCGAGATTCCATCTCGTGCGAATATCCTGCGGGTTCTACCCGCTTATAAAATCCTCTTTTTCAGCTTGCTCCCGCAAAAGTAGTGCCGCCTTTCGTGTTGATTTCATTTAAAAAAAAGAAAACGGCAGCGGGTAGAACCCGCGAAATAGTGGAACGAGATAGAATCTCGCTCCAGCGGGGGCGGGGGTGCGTTAGAGGCGAAGCGCTAACTTCGGGTTAGCTCCTCACTTGTGGGTGCTGCCCTAAAGCACCTCCACGAGTTCCAGCGCGGCCAGGCTGATTTTGTTGTACTCGATGCCCGCGTCCGCATCGCTGATAACGCCCATGCCCGTTTTCTTTTGCAAACGAATGAGCCGGCTTTTGAGCATCAGGGCCGAGTCGCTGTGTGGGCCGTTCTGCAAGGTCTCGTTCAATACTTCGAGCATGGCGGGCAGGTCGCCGGCAACGAACAAGTCGAGTGCGCGCTGCTGTACCGGAGCGCCTTGTCTTTGGAAGGCCTCGAGTCGGTTTTGTGCGTGCGCTCTCTGGTTTTCGGCGGAAGGCAGCAACAGGCTTTCTTTTTTGAAAAAAAGCAATCCCCACACGCCCAGCAACACTGCCTGAAGCGGCAACAGGTATGTATAAGAGCGCGCCACTGCCTCCGACAAACTGTATCCGGCAGCGCCTGCGGACGTACCCGCCTGCGCGAGCCACACGACTACCCCAAAGAGGCCGCTCCAACCTGCCACACCGAGGAAAACCGGGCGCAGTATCATCTTCCCGCGATTGGGCAAGGCCAGCGCCGAAACGAACAACACGACGGCGCCGGGCAGCCACTGCACAAATATCCACAGCCAGGCTTGTCCTTCCATGCCCTGATATTTGCCCGCCGACATTTGCAACAGAAAAAACAGGAACGAGGGCAACATCAGGCCGAACCACAGGGCCATCAGCTTTTTTCGGATATCAGAAAGCAGGAGGAGCATGGCAAGTTGGGTTTATGGGCGAAACAAGCGTTCGAGGCCGGATTGCCGGAAGTGGCTGCCGGCGTCGAGCAGGCAGGGGCATTTTTGGCCGGGCTTGTGATTCACTTCAGGCACTTCAAATTCATACACCAAAAAATCTACGTTGTAGCCCGCAGAGGGCCTGCTTTGTACGCTTTGGGGCAGGCGGTTGATGCCGCGTTGCATCCAGGCTTTGGCTTCTTCCTTGCCGATGCGCTGTTCTGCGGAAGCGTAAGCCTGTTTGCTCACGATGAAAACAAACACCCGCAGATAGGCTTTCCGGGGGAAGACCAAGCTTTTGAGATAGTCCAACGAAAGTGAAAACGTAGCCCCTACGGGCAGTTCGACCCATCGCTGAGCCGCATTTTTCAGGGGCTTGCCGTCCGGTTCGTATTGCTCTATCTGAGTAACGACCGCAAATCCGTCGGGCACCGATAAATAGCGAAACGGATACTGTGCCTCCTGAAGCGCTTTTTTGATGCGCAGCGAGAGCTCGCCCAGCGTTTTATGGCCGGGGAAATAGTTGGCCGGCAGTTCCAGCGCCTGATAACACTGCGGCGGCGGGAAGGGGAAAGCGGCTTTTTGGAATTCGAGCCAGGCGGGGTCTTCATCGAAGGGCAGGGCATCGAGGCGAAACTGTGCATCTGCCTCTTTGTACCCTCCGAGGATGACGGCCATGCGGTCGTAGTTTTGGCCTTTCATAAAGCCGGATGGCGACAGTGCCTCCTGCATCTCGACGGGCGGCACGTTCATGCGTCGCAGTACGTACCCCATGAAGCGGTCGGCCTCCCGGTCTTCTATGGCTCGGAGTTCGGGGAGGAGGCTGTGTTCGTACAGGTGGTGGCCCAGCTCGCGCGCCAGGGCCGCCAGGCGCATGGTCGGGTCGGCCTGTTCCCAGAAATCGAGGCTCCAGAGCAGGTAGCGACGCCCTTCAAATATGACGGCCGATACATTCTCCACATTGGACTGAATCACAAGGATTTGGGGGACATCCGTCAGTCCCGACAACAGGATAATTTCGGCCATCAGGCTGTCCAATACTTCGTTGCTTTCGCCGAATTGGTACCACTCTTCCTCCGGCAGCCCCGACGAGAAAAAAGCGCTTTTTTGCCCGGTTTCAATGGGCAGGCGTTTCTGGGCATGGGCAAGGTTCCAGAACAATACCGGCAATAGGAAAACAAGGATCGGGCGCAGCATAAGGCGATGTTTTGCACAAACATTCATAAAAAACTCTGAATAAAACAAGTTTCCGGCAGTGCACAATTTGACAAATCTCGAAGATTTGTCAAATTTTCGCCCCGCCCCGCTCGCGCGAGATTCCATCTCGAGCGAGTATCCTGCGGGTTCTACCCGCTTGTAAAACCTTCTTTTTCAGCCTGCTCCCGCAAAAGTAGTGCCGCCTGTCGTGTTGACTTCATTCAAAAAAAGAAAACGGCAGCGGGTAGAACCCGCACAATAGTGGAACGAGATAGAATCTCGCTCCAGCAGGGCGAACCGGTTGCGAAGCCTCCAAGGATTCGTAACCGTAAACCCGGCAGTACGTTTACGAAACTTTTGGAAGTTTCGCAAACGCGCACGATTCAATAATCCATATCCATCCTTGCCGCCGCTCCTCTCCGGAATGCCGGCAGCGTGATCGAACTGTCCAGCCGTTTGTCCTGCATCCCTTTGGGGATCAAATACTCGCACGCTTCGCTCCCGTGGTACGCCGCCCGGTGGAAGCGGGAGCGATTTTTTATTCAAAAAAAGGGAATGGCAGCGGGTAGAACCCGCACAATAGTGGAACGAGATGGAATCTCGCTCCAGCGGGACACCAGCGCTTCGCGGTCTTTGCAATCCTCGCGGGATAAATAGCCCGCAAAGAGCGCTAAGTTCGCAAAGCTCTCCTCGGAATGCCAAACGAAGAGGGCCTAGTGTAGGCTCCGCACGACTCAATAATCCATATCCATCCTTGCCGCCGACAACTCGCTCCAGGCGTGGCGGTCACCGGCGGCTTTGGCGGTTTCCAAACCCTGATCGTAGGCAGCTTTGGCGTCGTCGGAACGATCCATTTTTTCCAACAACTTGCCAAGGTGGTAGTACAAGCCCACATAGCCGGGGTCGCTTGCGCGCAACTGCTCGTAATGCGCCAGAGCCTGCTCCTCATCGCCGGCTTTTTCGTATTCTTTGGCGAGGGCAAACAGCAGGAAGGAATCCCCGGGAGCGCTTTCCAAAAGATGGAGCAATTGTTGCATTCTTGCGGTAGGCATGGTAGTTGTTTTTATTTTACAAAAATGAGCATTATTAAAAAGCTGCAAGCCATAAGCTACAAGCCATAAGCTGTGACTTTTCCCTTGCGAGCTTGATTTTCGATAATGAAAAAAGCATTCTTCATTCAATGGGCATTTTGAAATTTCCCCCAATAGAAAATCTAATTTCACAACGAAAAAACCAGTAACTCGAAGCTCGCGGCTCGAAGCTGTTGAAAGTCCTGAATAATTCGAGACTCCATAATTATTAGCGAAAATTCGCTGCGAACCATTTTCTTCCGGGCGAATTTATATCTTTGTGCCGCGAAAATCAAATCGCGCTGCGACACTTTTACCAACCAAAAACAGGCGGAAACGCATAATGCCGCATCAACCAACAACTTATGAAACTATTAGTCTGTGTCAGTAAAACGCCCGATACTACCTCCAAGATCGGTTTTGTAAACAACGGCCAGGAATTCGACACCGCCGGCATTCAGTACATTATGAATCCCTACGACGAGTGGTACGCTCTGGTGCGCGCCCTCGAACTCAAGGAAGCGCTGGGCGGTTCGGTGACCATCATCAACGTCGGTACTGCCGACAACGATACCGTCATCCGCAAGGGATTGGCCATCGGCGCCGACGATGCCGTGCGCATTGATGCCGACCCGAAAAGCGCCATGTTTGCGGCCAAACAAATTGCCGAATTTGCCAAAAACGAGAACTACGATATCGTTTTCCTCGGCAAGGAAACCATTGACTACAACGGCGCTGAAATAGGCTCCATGATTGCCGAGTACCTCGATATGCCTTTCATTTCTTACGCCACTTCGCTCAACCTGAACGGCACTACGGCCTCCATCTCGCGCGATATTGAAGGCGGAGAAGAAGAATTGGAGGTGGATTTGCCCATCGTGGTGAGCGCCGCCAAAGGTATGGCCGAACAACGCATTCCCAACATGCGCGGCATTATGATGGCCAAAACCAAGCCGCTCAAAGTGGTGCCGCCTGTAGCTTTCGACGACATGGCAGTGACGGTGTCTTACACTACGCCGCCGGAAAAAACTTCCGTCAAATTGGTGGACCCGTCCAACATGGAGGAATTGGTGCGCCTGCTGCACGAAGAAGCTAAAGTAATCTAACATATTTGCAAACAGATTAAACCAGATAATATCATGGTACTTGTTTTTGCTGAAAGTCAAAAAGGACAATTCAAAAAACCGGCTTTCGAGGCCGTCACCTACGGATATAAAACCGCCCAACAAATGGGCGTCAACTGCGTAGCCCTTGCATTGGGCGCTGCCGGCAACCCGGCCGATCTGGGCAAATACGGCGCATCCAAAGTGCTGCATGTTGCCGATGCTTCATTGGACACCTTAGACAGTCAGGTGTATGCCTCCGTCATTGCGGATGTGGCCCGGCAGGTGGCCGCTACGGTGGTGGTGATTCCGGCCAGCACGACCGGAAAATCGCTGCTCGGTCGCCTTGCGGTGCGTTTGGATGCAGGCTCGGTGGCGGGTGTCAATACGCTGCCCCAAACCGATGGAGCTTTCCGGGTGAAACGCGCCGTGTTTTCAGGCAAAGCCATTGCGGAATACGAAGTCAAATCCGGCATCAAAGTGTTGTCGCTGATGGGCAATGCCATGCCGCCTGAAGTGGTGGGCGATGTGGCTTCAGTAGAGGCAGTTTCGGTAGCAGTTCCCGCTTCGAAAGTGCGCGTGAAGTCGGTGAAGCGGGTGGAAGGCATTGTGCCGCTGCCCGAAGCGGAATTGGTGGTGTCGGCCGGTCGCGGTTTGAAAGGCCCTGAAAACTGGGGTATGGTGGAAGATTTGGCTGCTGTTTTGGGCGCCACTACGGCTTGTTCCCGTCCGGTAGCCGATGCACATTGGCGGCCTCACCACGAGCATGTGGGCCAGACAGGTATTGCCATTCGGCCCAACTTGTACATCGCCATCGGTATTTCGGGCGCCATTCAGCACTTGGCCGGGGTCAACAATTCCAAAGTCATTGTGGTGATCAACAAAGACCCGGAAGCGCCCTTCTTCAAAGCCGCCGACTACGGCGTGGTGGGAGATGCGTTCGAGGTGGTTCCGCAACTGACGGAAGCGCTGAAGAAGTATAAGGCGGGCTGATTGTAAAGACATCTTTTTTTTAGACGGAAGGTTTTGTCGGCAAGGTTCGGCAAAACCTTCTTCCGTTTACCTATCATCGTTTCATGGTTGTATATTATCTTTGCCAAACTTCACCTGCTCCCCAACGCAAAGCCGGCATATTGAGTATTAACCTATGAAAATGGAATGACGACAGAAAAACAAATTGAAGACAGCCTGATCGGAAAGCTCACCGAACTCAAATATACCTATCGCCCGGATATTCGGGACCGGGACAGCTTGGAGCGCAATTTCCGTGAAAAATTCCAGACACTGAACCGCTGCCACCTCTCCGATGCAGAATTCGCCCGCCTGCGCGATGAAATCATCACCGCCGATGTGTTTGCCGCCTCGAAAATACTCCGGGAGCGCAATACTATCACACGCGAAGACGGCACCCCGCTGCAATACACCTTGGTCAACATCAAAGACTGGTGCAAAAACGAGTTTGAAATCATCAACCAACTGAGAATCAACACCCTCAATAGCCATCACCGCTACGATGTGATATTGCTGGTGAACGGCATTCCGGTGGTGCAAATCGAACTCAAAACCTTGAACATCAGTCCGCGCCGCGCCATGCAGCAAATCGTGGACTACAAAAACGACCCCGGCAACGGCTACTCCAATTCCTTGCTGTGCTTCATGCAACTTTTTATCGTCAGCAACCGCAGCAATACCTATTACTTCACCAATAACCCAAACCAACACTTCCGCTTTCATGCCGACGAGCAGTTCCTGCCCGTTTACCAATTCGCAGCCAAAGACAACAAAAAAATAACCCACCTCGACGACTTTGCCGAGCAATTCCTCAGCAAGTGCAACCTTGCTCAAATGCTCAGCCGATACATGGTATTGGTTGCCACCGAGCAAAAACTGCTCATCATGCGCCCTTACCAAATCTATGCCGTGAAGGATATCATGGACTGCATTCATGAAAACCGGGGCAACGGATACATCTGGCACACGACCGGCAGTGGCAAAACGCTCACCAGCTTTAAAGCCGCCACTCTGATGAAGGACAATCCAGACATAGACAAGTGCCTCTTCGTGGTGGATCGCAAAGACCTCGACCGGCAGACCCGCGAGGAGTTCAATAAATTTCAGGAGGGCTGCGTAGAGGAAAACACCCATACCGAAACCCTCGTACAGCGCCTGCTCTCGGAAGACTATGCCAACAAAGTGATCGTGACCACCATCCAAAAGCTCGGCCTCGCTTTGGATGAAAACAGCAAGCGCAATAAAGAAAAAACGAAACGAGGCCAGGCCACTTACAAGGAACGGCTGGCGCCCCTGCGCAACAAACGCATCGTATTCATCTTCGACGAATGTCACCGCTCGCAGTTTGGGGCCAACCATACCGCCATCAAGGATTTTTTTCCCAATTCCCAGCTTTTCGGCTTTACCGGCACCCCCATTTTTGACCAAAACGCCTCTTACCGACAAATAGACGGCACCACCGGCTCTTACCTCACTACGCAGGATATTTTCCAAAAGCCACTACACGCCTATACCATCACCCACGCCATTGAAGACGGAAATGTGCTCCGCTTCCACATTGATTATTTCAAAGGTGAAAAAACGATTGAAATCGGCAGCCGTCAACACAAAATTGCCGTCGTCAATGCCATTCTGAACAAGCACAACGCAGCCACCAACAGCAGGCGCTTCAACGCCGTTTTTGCCACCGCGTCTATCAACGACGCCATAGAATACTACGAGTTGTTCAAAATCATACAGGCAGAAAAGAAAAAGGCCGACCGGGATTTCCAGCCGCTCCACATCGCCTGCGTGTTTTCTCCGCCCGCCGAAGGCAACAAAGACGTGCAGCAGATTCAGGAAGACCTGCCCCAGGAAAAAGCCGACAACCAGGAGGCGCCCGACGAAAAGAAAAAAGCCCTGAAGTCCATCATAGCCGATTACAACAAGCAGTTTGGCGCCAACCATCAGATCAAAGAATTCGACTTGTACTATCAGGACGTGCAAAAGCGCATCAAAGACCAGAAGTACTCCAATGCCGACTATCCGCACAAAAACAAAATAGACCTGGTCATCGTGGTGGATATGCTGCTCACCGGCTTCGACTCCAAATACCTCAACACCTTGTATGTGGACAAAAACCTGAGGCATCACGGCTTGATACAGGCTTTTTCGCGCACCAACCGCATCCTCAACGGCAGCAAACCCAGCGGCAATATCCTCGACTTCCGCCGGCAACAGCAGGAAGTGGACGAGGCTGTAGCCCTGTTCTCTGGCGAAGATACCGGACGGGCCAAAGAAATCTGGCTGACGGAGCCTGCCCCCAAAGTGATTGAAAAATTTGAAAAAGCCGTGGCAGCCATGGCGCAGTTCATGGCGCAAAACCATCTCGTGAACGAGCCGCACGAGGTTTACAACATCAAAGGCGACACGGCCCGCATCGAATTCATCAACCGATTCAAAGAGGTGCAACGGCTGAAAACACAGCTCGACCAATACACCGACCTGAGCGAGGCCCAAAAGGAAAGCATTGAATCCATCATAGAGGAAGACCAACTGCGGTCTTTCCGGAGCGCGTACATCGAAACGGCCAAAAAATTCAAAGCCTTGCAGCAAAAAGACAGCCCCAACACGCCGCCCGACGTGCAGCAATTGGATTTAGAACTGGTCTTGTTTGCCTCTACCATCATTGACTACGATTATATCATGGCGCTGATTGCCAAATACACCCAAAACAAACCCGCCAAACAGCGTATGACGCGGGGACAATTGGTGAACATGCTTGGTTCCAGCGCCAACCTGATGGACGAGCGCGACGATATTGTGGCGTATATTGACAGCCTCGAAGCGGGCAAACCGCTCACCGAACCAGAGATCAAAGACGGCTTCCAAATCTTCAAATCCGAAAAATTTGCCCAGGAACTGTCGGCCATCGCCCAAAAGCACGGCCTGGAACCGCCTGCATTACAAGCCTTTGTGGACGGCATCCTGAGCCGCATGATTTTTGACGGCGAACAACTCGGCGACCTGCTGGCCCCGCTCGAACTGGGCTGGAAGGCCCGCGCACAAAAGGAATTAGCATTGATGGAAGACCTGGTACCACTTTTGAAAAAGCGCGCCCAGGGGCGCGAAATATCCGGATTGAAAGCCTATGAGTAAGGAAATAGCCCATCCCGCCCAACCTGTTTTTGACGAGCTGTTGCAGCACATCCAACAAGCGCGCTCCAAAGCTTTCCGGCAAGCCAATACGGTACTGATAGATCTGTACTGGCGCGTGGGCAAAACCATCAGCGAAAAGGTACAGACCGAAGTCTGGGGCAAAGGCGTAGTGGCCGAACTGGCACGCTACATTGCCCGGCAGGCGCCCGACATCAGAGGCTTCAGCGACAAAAACCTCTGGCGCATGAAGCAGTTTTATGAAACGTATCGGGAGGATGAAAAACTCGCCACGCTGTGGCGAGAATTGTCATGGAGTCATAATCGCCTCATTATGACGTGCAAGCATCCGGAGGAACGAGCGTTTTATCTTCAACTTTCTGTGCAGGAAAAATGGAGTGTGAGGGCGTTGGAGCGCCAAATAAATACCGCACAATTTGAGCGTACGCTTCTCGAAGGCCCAAAACTCTCACCACTGTTGAGAGTTTTGCACCCGGACGCAATGCAGGTATTTAAAGACAACTACATACTGGAATTTTTGGGCCTGCCCGACATGCACAGCGAGAACGACTTGCAGAAAGCCCTGGTGCAGCACATGAAACAGTTTATCCTGGAACTGGGCCCCGACTTCATTTTTATGGGCGAACAGTACCGCCTGCAAGTGGGCAATCAGGACTTTTACCTCGATCTCTTGTTCTACCACCGCGGCCTCAGCGCCTTAGTGGCCTTCGAACTCAAAATCGGCAAATTTTCGCCCAAACACCTGGGTCAACTCAACTTCTACCTCGAAGCATTGGACAGAGACGTGAAAAAACCGCACGAAAACCCCAGCATCGGCGTATTGTTGTGCCGCGACAAAGACGAGGAAGTGGTGGAATATGCCCTCTCGCGCAACCTCTCGCCCGCCCTCATCGCTCAATACCAACTGCAACTGCCCGATAAAAAAATCATTCAGGCCAAACTGCACGAATGGATGCAACAACTACCCGACATGAATACCACGCAAAACAACAACGCATGAGCAAGGAAATGAACAATACGAAGACGCCACGGCTGCGGTTTGCGGAGTTTCGGGAGGCTTGGACTAAGAAGACGCTAGGCGGCATAGCTGTTTTGATTAATGACAAAGCAGGTATAAATAGGTATAAATTGATGAGCATCACAGCGGGAATTGGTCTTGTATCTCAAATTGAAAAATTTGGTAGAGAAATAGCTGGTGAATCATACAAGAACTATTATGTGATAAAAAAAGGGGATTTTGCTTACAATAAAAGCTCAACAAAGCAATATCCAGAAGGTCAGATAGTGGTTTTAGAGAATGAAGAAACTGGGGCAGTTCCAAATAGTATTTTTACTTGTTTCCGTATTGATGATAAACTTATCTCGCCCTTTTTTCTTAAATATCCATTTGAAAATAACATTCATGGTAATTGGCTTAAAAAGTTTATTGAAGTAGGTGCGCGTGCTCACGGCGCTTTAAGCGTGGATACAAAAGATTTATTTGCTACCCCGATATTTTTCCCTAGCCTCGCCGAACAGCAAAAAATCGCCGCTTTCCTCACCTCCCTCGACGAGCTCATCGCCGCCGAGGGCCAAAAGCTGAAAGCCCTGCAAGCCCATAAAAAAGGGCTGATGCAGCAGCTTTTCCCGGCAGAAGGGGAGACGACCCCGAGGCGGAGGTTTGGAGGGTTTGAGGGGGAGTGGGAGGAGAAGACGTTGGGGGAATGTTTATTACGAAAACCGGACTACGGAGTAAATGCCCCCGCAGTACCATATTCTAAAGACTTGCCTACCTATTTAAGGATAACAGACATTTCAGAAGGTGGACATTTCCTACAAAATCAAATGGTTTCGGTTGTGAAAGGCGTTACCGAGGAATACTATTTAAGTGAAAACGATATTGTACTTGCAAGAACTGGGGCAAGTGTGGGTAAATCATACAAGTACAAAGTTACAGATGGCAGGCTTGTTTTTGCAGGGTTTTTGATCCGTGTAAAACCAAATCCTAAGAAAATAAACTCGGAACTGCTTTTTCAATTTTTTTCCACTGAAAAATATTGGCGTTGGGTGGCTTTTATCTCGGCACGTAGTGGTCAACCCGGCATAAATGGAACTGAATATTCTTCAATGCCTATAATTTTGCCGCCAACACTTGCCGAACAACAAAAAATCGCCGCCTGCCTCACCGCCCTCGACGAGCTCATCGCCGCACGGGGCAGGAGGCTGGAGTTATTGAAGGAGCAGAAGCGGGGGCTGATGCAGGGCTTGTTTCCTAACCCGAATGAAATAGAAGCATGAGTGGCAAACCTAAAATACAGTCATACAAGGCACTGCGTAATCTGGCAGTAAGGCTACGGGACGACCTAAATAGTAGCGATTTTGTGCTGCTCTATGCCTACAACGGCACAGGCAAAACCCGACTTTCTATTGAGTTCAAAAATAGAGGAAAAAAAGGAGGAAAACGGGATACACTTTATTTCAATGCCTTTACCGAAGACCTTTTTAGTTGGGACAACGACTTGGCGAACGATACGGAGAGGAAACTTAAGATTAATTCAAGTTCAACGTTTTTTGAAGGTTTCAGGGAGTTGGCGTTGGAAGAAAAAATCTTTGCCTATTTGCAACGTTACGCCGAATTTGACTTCCGAATTGACTACGAAGAATGGACGGTGACCTTTTCAAAAGGTAAGGAAACTCACATCAAAATATCACGAGGCGAGGAGAATATTTTCATCTGGTGCATTTTTCTTGCCATCTGTGAGCTGAGGCTCGATGACGAGAAGGATGAAGGACCTTACAAAGAGGTAAAGTATTTTTATATAGACGACCCCATTTCGTCCTTAGACGACAACAACGCCATTGCGGTGGCCAGTGACCTTTCCAAACTACTAAAAAGGGCAAATGGGAAGGTGAAAACTATTATTTCATCTCATCACAGTTTGTTTTTTAACGTGATGTGTAATGAACTGAAAAGGCTAAAACCCACTCAATATTTTTTGCATAGAAACGGCATGGAGGGCTTTGGCTTACAAAAAACTGACGACACGCCTTTCTTTCATCATGTCGCCTTGTTGAGTGAGTTGAAACAAGCAATGGAAACCGGAGAAATAAAAACTTACCATTTCAACAGTTTACGCAGCATTCTCGAAAAAACATCTTCATTCTTTGGTTTTAATGACTTTGGAAAATGTATCTACGGAATAGAGGATCAAGTACTTTTTGAGCGTGCGCTCAACCTGTTTAGTCATGGTGCTTATTCCATCTATAATCCTGTAGAAATGGGGGATGACAACAAAGAGCTTTTTAAAAGAGTCCTGCGAGGATTCTTGGACAGACATAAGTTTGATTTGCCCGAGCTTCTTAATGAAAAAGTAAAAACAGCCAAGCTGGCCACAACATCATGAGCGAACAGAACCAACAACAACTCGGAAAAACGCTTTGGGGCATAGCCGACCAACTGCGAGGCGCTATGAATGCCGACGATTTTCGCGACTATATGCTGTCCTTTCTCTTTTTGCGCTACCTCTCCGACAACTACGAGGCTGCCGCCAGGCGGGAACTGGGATCGGACTACCCCACACCGGCGGAAGGCGACCGCCGCGCCCCGCTGTCGCTGTGGTATGCCGCCAACCCGGAAGACGTAGAAGCGTTTGAAAAACAGATGCGGCGCAAGGTGCACTACGTCATAGAGCCTGCGCATTTGTGGAGCAGCATTTCAGAGCTGGCGCGCACCCAGCACGGAGAGATGCTGCACACCTTGCAAGATGGTTTCAAATACATTGAGAACCAGTCGTTTGAAAGTACTTTTCAGGGTTTGTTTTCAGAAATCAACCTCAACTCCGAAAAACTCGGCAGAAACTACACAGAGCGCAATGCCAAGCTCTGCACCATCATTCAGAAAATAGCCGAAGGCATTGCCGGTTTCTCCACCGACATAGACGTGCTGGGCGACGCCTACGAGTATCTCATAGGGCAGTTCGCGGCGGGCAGCGGCAAAAAAGCAGGCGAGTTTTATACTCCGCAGCAGATTTCCAGCATCCTCTCAGGCATTGTCATTTTAGACAGCCAGGAACCCAAGACCGGCCCCAAGCCAAAGTTGGACAAAGTGCTCGATTTTGCCTGCGGCTCCGGGTCGCTCCTGCTCAATGTGCGCAAGCAAATCGGCGCCAAAGGCATCGGCAAGATATACGGTCAGGAGAAGAACATCACCACCTACAACCTCGCCCGCATGAACATGCTGCTGCACGGGGTAAAGGATACCGAGTTTGAAATTCACCACGGCGATACCCTGCTCAACGACTGGGACATTCTGAACGAGATGAACCCCGCCAAAAAGATCGAATTTGACGCTATTGTAGCCAATCCGCCGTTCAGTCTTCGCTGGGAACCCAAAGAAGAAATGAGCGATGATTTCCGCTTCAAGGGCTACGGCCTTGCCCCCAAATCGGCGGCAGACTTCGCCTTCCTGCTGCATGGCTTTCACTTTCTCGGCAAGGAAGGCACCATGGCCATCATCCTGCCGCACGGCGTTCTGTTCCGGGGTGGCGTGGAAGAGCGCATCCGCACCAAGCTGCTCAAAGACGATCATATAGATACGGTCATCGGCTTGCCGGCCAACCTGTTTTACTCCACGGGCATCCCGGTTTGTATTCTGGTATTGAAGAAGTGCAAAAAGTACGAAGACGTGCTGTTCATCAACGCAGCGGAGTACTTTGAAAAAGGCAAACGCCAAAACGCTCTGCAGCCGGAACACATCGCCAAAATAGTGGCCGCCTACCGGGAGCGCAAGGAGGAAGACCGCTACTCCCGCCGGGTTTCTATGGAGGAAATTGCGCGGAACGACTACAATCTGAACATTTCCCGCTATGTCAGCACCGCCAAAGAAGAGGAAGAAGTGGACCTGCAAAAGGTAAACGAAGAACTATTAGAGACAGATCGAAAAGCAAAGGAGGCGCTGGCGCGGCACAATGCGTTCTTGCGGGAACTGGGGCTGCCGTTACTGCCCGGTTGAATGCAACTCTAATCCCCCCACATATTATACGCCGTGTGCGTGTTCCCGCCCATGCCGGCTCCTGAAACTGAACCGACAAGGCCGGATACCAGAATTGTACCGTTCGGTTCAATTACCTCACCCCCTTGCGCAACCTTTCCGCAACTCATTTGTCTTTGGCAAAGTCATTTTCAAATTCTCTTTCACCCACCTGACTTTGTAAATTGTATGAAAATCACCTACCTCTATTTTTTCCTACTCCTGTCCATTGTGGCGCAAGCCCAAACTGCCGGTCTCAAAGGCCAGCTCATAGATGCCGGCGGCGAACCCGTCATCTATGCCAACGTGGCCGTCTATAACGCTGCCGACAGCCTGCTCCAAAAAGTGGAGACCACCGATGAATCCGGCGCCTTTCAAATCCGGGGACTCCGGTCGGGCAGCTACTTCGTGTCGGCCAGCTTCCTCGGCATGGCAGACCTGCGCAAAGACGGTATTTCCCTGCAAGAAGGCCAAATGCTCGACCTCGGCAGTCTCAGCTTTCAGGCGGCTGCGGTAGAATTAGCCACGGCAACGGTCACCAACTCCCGCGCGATGGTGGAAGTAAAACCAGACCGCACCGTGTTCAATGTGGACGGCACCATCAACAGCGTAGGCTCGGATGCACTGGCACTGCTGCGCAAAGCACCCAGCGTGACGGTGGACAACAACGACAACATCAACGTGCTGGGCCGGGCGGGGGTACTCCTCTATGTGGACGGCAAGCGCCTTCCGCTCACCGGGCAAGACCTCAGCAACTACCTCCAAAACCTGCCCGCCGATCAGATAGACCGATTCGACATCATCACCAACCCCGGCGCCAAGTACGAGGCAGAGGGCAATGCCGGCATCATTGACATTCGTCTGAAACGCGACAAGAGCATGGGCGCCAACGGTTCCCTCAGTGTCTCGCCGAGCCAGGGCCGATACCACCGCATCAACACTTCGGCCACCGGCAATTATCGCAACAAAACCATGAACGCTTTCGCCAATGTGGGCGGCAGCAAAGGCGGCGGCTTCAACGATATGCGATTCCGGAGCCTTCAAAATGGGCTGATTCTCAACGAAACCAATGACAATGTGAACGACTGGCGAGGCATCAACCTCCGGGCAGGCGCCGATTTCTTTTTATCAAAAAACCATACCATCGGCTTTCTTGTAAGTGGCAACAGAGGCGAGAGGGAAAGTAATTCCATCAACCGAATCGGAATTTCCAGACAAAACACGCCGGAGCAAATTGACAGTCTGCTGGTAGCCAAAACCATCGGCGACAACACCAACAGCCAGCAGACCTACAACCTCAATTACCGCTTCGACAACGCCAAGGGCCGCAGCCTGAACATTGACCTCGACTACGGCAACTACGGCAACACCAGCATTCGACTGCAACCCAATCAGTACTTTAACGCCGGGGAAGACATACTGCTGACCGAAATCGTCAACAGCTTCGATACGCCTACCGACATCAAAATTTATACCGCCAAAGCAGATTACGAAGACGATATGCTGGGTGGCAAATTGGGCTTCGGCGCCAAGTACAGCAAGGTCGTTTCTGACAATACATTCCTGTTTTTCGATGTAGTCAACGGCCTCAACCTGCGCAACGACCGCCTATCCAATCGCTTTGAATACAATGAAAACGTGTATGCCGCGTATGTGAATTATTCCCGATCCTTGGGAAAAAAATGGAAGTTCAGCGCCGGCCTGCGCGCCGAGCAAACGGATGCTATGGGCAACCTGCAAGCCTTTTTGCCTGAATTGCAAGCGCCGCCCGTGGAACTCAACTACTTGAGCTGGTTTCCCAGTGCCGGCCTTACCTGGCAGGTAGCGCAGATGCACAGCCTGGCCCTCAATTACGGCCGCCGCATCAATCGCCCCGATTACAACGTGCTCAATCCGTTCAACAACCAACTCAGCCAGCTTTCCTTCGAGAAAGGCAACCCCTTCCTCCGGCCCGAAATCGTGAACAACCTGGAACTCGGCTACACCTGGAAATACCGGTATAACTTCAAGCTCGGCTACAGCCGCACCATAGACCAAATCACCCGGCTCATCGGCCCCGACCCGGTGGATCCGCGAGCCAGCTACATCAGTTGGGACAACCTCGCCACGCAAACCATCCTGAGCTTCAGCGCCAGTTTGCCGGTGCAGGTCAGCAAAAAATGGAATGCCTATTTCAGCCTCAGCGCATCGCACCTCGACAATCAGGCCGACTACGGCGGCGACGCAGTGGTGGATGTGCAGGCATTCACGTACAACATCTATCAGCAGCAAACATTCGACCTTCCGGCGGGCATCAAGTTCGAGGTATCGGGCTGGTTCTCCGGCCCCGGCGTTTGGGGTGGTGTGTTCGAGTACGAGACCAGTTGGAGCTTGGACCTGGGTTTGCAACGCAAGTTCCTGAAAGACCGCCTGACCCTGCGCTTAGGCGCCTCCGACATTTTCTTCGAATCGGGCTGGGACGGCGTTTCCAAATTCAACGGCATGGTGTCGGAAGGCGGTGGCCGCTGGGACAGCCGCCGGGTGAGCCTCAGTGCCAATTACCGGTTTGGCAACGACAACGTGAAATCGAGAAACCGCAAGACGGGGTTGGAGGAAGAAGGTCGCCGGGTGGGCAGCGGTGGGTGATGCCTGAAGGTTTTGCCGCCTCTATATTTTCCAAACGGGAGCGGCAAAACCTTCAACGGATTACTCCCGAACAAGCTCTGCCCCCTCCAACTCCAGATAATACTCCGTGTGCGTTCCGCCGCCCATGCCGGCTCCTGAAACTGAACCTACCGTGCCCGACACCCAATAAGTCCGGTTGGGCTTCATCATGTTTCGTTGGAACGATGCTGCCTTGAAATACGCCACAATCTGTCCAAAACCATATTTCGGAAGCGGATCAATATAGATATGCTCTTCTTTGCCGGAGTGATTCAAAGAAGGCCGCATCATGTGCGCCATCGGTATTTCCGCAAGGGTACACAAAAATCTGACCTTTCGGCCTTCAAAGTCGGCAATGTTTTCAGCGTCCGTCATGGTGTAGTACGGCACTGCCGGTTCAGAACTGCGTGTGGCACAAGCGCATAAAAACGCCGCCAGTATGCAGCAAAGGGGTAATCTTGTAAGCATGGCAACAGGTATTTTTGAATAAAAATCATAGAGGAAGGTCAAATTCCTAACAATAAACAAACTCGTAGCTCGCGGCTGTTGGAAAAACAAAATAGATACGTTTAAAAAACTCACCACTCCTCCCCCACTCTACTCAGCCAGTTCCTGCGCTCGCCGGCATTCATCTTGCCATCCAAGAGCAGCAATTGTAAGTATGTTTGTGTCAATTCCGCCGCAGCGGCGATATGTCGAAGCCGGAGTTTTTGCTGAATGATTTCCATATCGGTGAGTTCTTTGGCGCTGAGGTTGGGGCGAAGAGCGGCATCGGAAAGCAGGCGGGCGGTGAGACTTTGCTGCTCCTGATCGAGGTAGTTGCGGTAGGCTCCGATGCGTTGGGCCAACTGAAGACGCTGCCGGTCGCGTTCAGCAGCCAGCATTTCAGCGGTTCGTTGGGCCGCCAATTCGTCCTCCCGCCATTCGAGCATGGCCCGGCTGCTGCGAAAATTGTTATTTCCCGTGAGTGGAATTCTCAGTCCCAGGCGGATGGAAAAGTTGTTGAAGGTATTGAACCGGGAGGGGCGCTCCAAATACAGAGGATGGTCGTAATTGAGACGCAACGAATTGAAAATCTGTCGGTTCTGGGCATTGGCATTTTGATAAGCCGCCTCCGAAAGATCGCTGATGGAGGAACGCAACTGAATGGCGGCCGTCGGCGAGGCATCGGCGCCTGATTGTACCAGATAAGCGGCTATTTCATCGGCAGTGATAAAATGTGCCGTATCCAACTCCATATTGTCTGTCAGGCCCATAAACTGCCTGATTTTCAATTGATTTTCTTCCAATACATGGGCCGTTTCAGCCAGTTTGTTTTGGAGGTCGAGCAGGTCTTCCTCTACCGAAATGGCGTCTTTGATGCTGAAATCCAGCCCTTCCGCCGCCGAGATGCGCAGCAACTGCTGTTTTTGTTGCAGCAATTCCAGGAGCCGGTTTTGAGCCACCTGCCGCCGGCTCGCATGATACCAGGCCGCACAGACTTCGTAGCGGGCCAGCAGCGCTTCTTCGCGGTACAGTTCTTTCTCGGCCAGCAGGGTGTTGATTTGCGCCTGACGCCAGTTTTTCTGCGCTCTGATTTCTTTAAAACTATTGGTTTCGATCTGAAGCGCGTAGATGTCTTCATTGCGCAGGTAGCCGTAAATCGTATCGCCCAGCACACTGCCGCGAATGCCGATGCGGGCCTCCACTTCTTTGAGCAAAGGGATGTGATAACGCAGAGAGGCCGCCAGATCGGCCAATTCCTGACTGTGGCGAACGCGCAGGTCTTTGTCCACGCCCGCCAGCACCTCGGCTATACGCAAGGGTTGCGCGCTCAGACCTCCAGCCAAAAGCAGACATACTACAACAAGCCCCGGCCTCATTGTTCCGCCGTTTGAAGTGAGACGGTGATGCGCTCGCCGATGTAGTACGGGTTGTCGGGCGGCAGGCTGATGATGACCTCGCGGCCCCAGGCGCGCACCTCGGCAAACTTTCGGAGTCTGAGTGGCAATTCCACCAATTTCGGGCCGGCGGCGGTGATCTGTCCGCGCACCAATTTGTCGGGGCGCACCCCGGAAATCAAACTGACCGAATCGCCGATGCGGAAGGGTATGTCGGCAGTTTCGTGAATAAAACCGATGACTTTGGCCGGGCGCAGCGGGTAGATGCGCATCATATCGCGGAAGGCAGGCATGGGTGTTCCGGCGCTGATGCTCACCTGATCCACATAGCCGTCCACCGGAGCGATGAGTACTAAGCGGCGGCGTTCAGCATCTTGTATATCAATACGTTGTGTAGCATTTTTACTTTCGGTTTGATACAGTCTCGCACTGCTTTTTTCTTCGACGGCGAGTTCGTTCAACTCTTGTTGCATCACTTCCCCGACTAATTCGATTTCTCTGCGAAGCCCGGCAATAGCGACTTTAGACGCCGTTCGGTCCGTTTTCAGACCGGCATACACAGCCGATTTGACGCGCTCGTCTATGGAGTCCCGAACCTGAATTTTGACGATTTCAGACTCCAGAGCGGCTATCTGGGCGGCGGCTTTCGCCTGAATGGTGGCGCGTTCCTGCCGGAGCAGTTCCTGCGAGGATACGAGATCGGAAGATATTCTGCGTTGATCTGAAGCGATTTCGGCCAGTTCTCGGTCGAGTTCCATCCGGTACAGCAGCGCCAGGGTGTCGCCTTGTTTTACCTGACTGCCCACAGCGGTGAACACCTCCTGCACCAATACGTCTTCTTCGACATGCAAAAGCGCCGGTTCGGTCTCGGCAGAACCAAAAAAAGTTTGCTCGCTCTGGCCTTGCAAGTCCCGGACGATGTAAACGCAGGCGAGAATGGCTGCGGGGATGGCTAAATATAGGAGGTTGATTTTCATTTAATTAAATGCGGTTCAATATCAAAATTAACTCGTACTGGATACAGAACATTACGCAATACGTTCTCTATCTCCCCTTGACAGACGCTGCCACTCGGAAGCATTCTCGATGCTTTGAATTCCTCCTGCCGAAGCCAGCAATTCCAACCAATAAAACGGAGAAATGCTTTCTTTATCCCCAGCCTCCATGTGGACGATACTCACATAATTCAGCGTTTTCAAAAGTTGGACGAACGACTCAAATTGATCGTTCCTGACATCAAGTTCTATTCTAACCATATTAGACAAATGTAATTATTAGGCAACATGCGAAAAAGAGGTGATATGCCCGACAAAGCACGAGCCTGATTTCCTAAATGAAGAAAAGTACTCATTTTTGATGGTGCATTTAGAATTTCCCCATAAGAAAAATCTAATTCCTTAACAAAAAAGCAACCACGCAAGGCGTGGTCGCGGCTCGAAGCTTGTGTGACATACCTAATAATAAGTCAACCCTCAAACCTCCGTCGCTTCCGAATTCTGATTATTCAACTTGCGCACCTCTCCGCCGGCAGCTTCTATGGCGCGCACCATTTCGGCGTGTTCCTGATCGTTGCGAAAAACGATGACATAATCGCGATCCTGAAACGCCACCCCCTCCGTGCTGTTGTTGCGAAAGCCGTCGAGGGTAAATTTCTGGCAGTAGCGCGTCAGAATCTCCTCAACGGGCGCTGCAGTTTCCTGATCTTTGATGCGCACCCGCAACTCTACGATCTGGTGGTTGCCCAACGAAAATGGCGTGAACTTGAGCACCAAAGCCAGCGTGCAGAACATGGCCGTGCCCGCCGCCGCAATAACAAATACATACGAACCGCAGGCAATGCCCACGCCGAGGGCCGCAAACATGAAGATGATGTCGCGGGGATCGCGGAAAGCCGTGCGGAAATTGATGATGGTGAGCGCTCCGATGATGCCCAAGCCGGAGGCCACGTTGTCGCCGATGCTCTGCAAAATCATGGTGGCAATGACCGAACTGAGTATCAGCGCCTGAATGTAATTGGCCGTTTTGAGCGTGGTCGGCGTAGTGAAATAGTAGGTCATGCCGATGGCCACGGAACACAAAAACGCCAGGAGGAACGTGAACAACACCATCTCCAGCGTGGGATTTTCCATTTTGGAGTACAAAGAGAGAAATTCCTGCATATTGATTACAAGTCGCTGATTTGTTCAAAGCGGCCAAAACTAAACATAATGGGGAAAAGGGGTGGGGAAAAGTTGCCTGAACGGTAAAATGGGCGGCTGAATTGAAAAGTTATTTGCATCATTGTTGCATATATCAAAGAGAATAGTACATTTGCAACATTGTTTCATTTGCAAAACCGCAACTTATGATTTCTGCCAGGCACCTCACCAAAAAATACGGCGATCATACCGCCTTGGACAACCTCACGCTGGACATCCAACCCGGAGAAATATTTTGCCTGCTGGGGCAGAACGGCGCAGGAAAAACCACTACCATTAATTGCTTTCTGGGATTCACACAGCCCAGTTCCGGGCAGGCATGGATTCACGGTGAAGATGTGGTTCAAGCTCCGGTTACCACCAAAAAACACTTAGCCTATCTACCCGAAGTGGTCATGCTCTACCCCAACCTGAGCGGCATAGAAAACCTTGAATATTTCAGTCGCCTGGCGGGATTCAGATACGAGCGCGGCGAGTTGCTTGCCTTTTTGGAGGCCGCCGGATTGAACGAACAGATCGGGCAACGCAGGCTTTCTACCTATTCCAAAGGGATGCGCCAGAAAATCGGCATTGCCATAGCCATGGCCAAGAAGGCGAAAGCCCTATTTTTGGACGAGCCGACCAGCGGTTTAGACCCCAAAGCCAGCAACGACTTTTCTACGCTGCTCAAAGAATTGGCCAAAGAAGGCGTAGCGGTGCTGATGGCTACCCACGACATTTTCCGTGCCAGAGAAGTAGCCACCCGAATCGGGATCATGCGGGAAGGAAAATTGGTGTCGGTGCATCAGGGGGATGCCTTGACGGCCAATGAGTTGGAAAAAATTTACCTTGAAACCGTATAAAAAATATGCTGATTTGGTAATGTGTAAATGTGCTGATTACCAATCAAGAGCAAGCAAAATAGCATGAATTCATTTAGCCCAATCACTTAAGTTATGAAAGCCATCATCATTGCCCGGCAAGAGTTGCGCAGCATCTTCCGCGAACGGCGATTTCAGGCAGCTGCCGCCATACTCAGCATACTCTTTGCACTTTCTGTGTTCGGCGCCTGGGATTATTACGCCTCCAACGAAAAACAACATGCCGAGGCCGCACGCACTGCCCGCGCGCATTGGGACAATCAGGAGGATAAAAACCCGCACAGCGCAGCGCACTACGGCACTTTTGTTTTCAAACCCGTTTACCCGCTTTCCTTTTTCGACCGGGGCATAGACGCCTTCACCGGCAACACGCTGTTCTTGGAGGGCCACGTCATGCACGAGGCTAAGCATCGCGCCGTAGCCGACCGCAGCGAACTGTCCCGCCTCGGCGCTCTCACGCCGGCATTTGTGCTGGGCATTTTGTTTCCCCTGTTCATCATAGTGCTGGGCTTTGGCTCCATAGCATCTGAACGGGAAAGCGGCAACCTCCGCATCCTGTTGGCACAGGGACTCCGCCCCGCCGATTTGTTTTTCGGCAAGACACTGGGCTTGGGCGTGGTGGTGCTGAGTCTTGCACTGCCGTTTTTGTTACTCGGAGGCTTGGGACTGGCAGCGCCGGGCGCCGGTGCTGAGGATTGGCAGCGTTACGGCCTGATGTCGGCAGGCTATTTGATCTATCTGGGCTGTTTCATTCATCTGACTTTGATCGTTTCGGCTTTCGCCCAAAGAGCCAATGTGGCATTGGTAGCGCTGCTCGGCATTTGGATAGCAATGTGTCTCATATCCCCCAAAGCAGTGGCCGATTTTGCAGCCTGGAGCCATCCTACGCCCAGTTGGCAGGCATATCAGGAGGCGTTGCAATACGATCTCAAAAACGGCGTGGACGGACACGATCCATCTGCTGAATATTCCAAAAAACTCGAAGAAGAAACCCTGAAAAAGCATGGAGTGAGTACAGTGGACAGCCTGCCTTTCAACTGGGACGGCTTCATCATGCAAAAAGGAGAAGAACACGAAACGTATGTATTTCAAAAGCACAAAGACGCCCTTCTGGCCATTTATCAGCAACAACAAAACCTTCTGGAGGCAAGCGCTCTGCTCTCGCCGTATTTGTTGGTCAACCTCAGTTCGCAACGCTTGGCCGGCACCGACGTGCATACTTTCCATAATTTTCTGGCCGCAGCCGAAAAATACCGGGTAGCATTGGTAGGCGAACTAAACAATGACCTCATGCTGAATTTCAAATACGGCGATTGGGACGGCAAGCGAGACAAGGCATTTTTTGCTTCCAACAAGAAGTTTGAATACCGAGGCCCGGCTTTCAGGGAGGTCTGGCAAATCAGTCGCCCGGCAATGGCCTTGTTGTTCGGCTGGTACCTGCTCAGCGGGCTGCTCGGACTGTTTGTTTTCCAACGCATCAAACCCATTTAACCATGTTTTTACTTCAATTGCAATACGAGTGGAAACACTTATCCCGCAACGGCGCGGCCTGGTTGTTGCTGCTCTTTCTCGGAGGCGCTATGGTGTTTGGCGCGTACAACGGCCGGCAGCGGGCAGCCCGGCAAAAGCAGGCGGTTCAGGCCCTGAAAACGGCTCAGGATGAGAAGTTTGCAGCCCTCGAAGCCGAAGCCGACAGCATTGTAAAAGGACTGAAAAAGATGGAGCAATGGTGGCTCGATCCCACCAACCCGCTGACGGTGGGACTGCTGCGCAAAGGCGGCGGCACCCTCGTCATCGAACCGGCGCCGGGACAGGCCCTCGCCGTAGGCATGAGCGACTTGCAACCCGAAGCATACGCCATGCTGTTCGGCGGCGGCGCGGCACGCGGCAGCAGCGACTACGACAATCCTGCGCGGCTGGCATTGGGCGCTTTCGATCTGGCTTTTGTCATCGTATATCTCTTGCCGCTTTTTGTCATCGCCCTCACATACAACCTTTTATCTGCCGAGCGAGAGCAGGGCACCCTTACTTTATTGTTATCGCAGCCTGTGCAGGGCAGGCGCATTTTTGTATCCAAAATGCTGGCTCGTTTCGTCGTGTTGTCTTTGATGGCCACCTTGCTTTTTGTACCGTCGGCAATCTGGGCCGGCATTGGCGCGGGTCTTACAGCACAAGCTACGGGCGCTACCTTATTGTATGGATTTTTTTGGTTTCTAATGGCCTTAGCCGTCAACATGCTTCAACAAAACAGCGCCTTCAACGCATTGGCCTGCATCGGAGCGTGGTTGTTGCTGGTGGTGGTCATGCCGGCTTTGGTCAATATGTTGGCAGAAAAAGTACATCCCGTTCCCTCCAGAGCCGGTTACGAAAATGCCCTGCGCACAGCCGATATCGAATTTGAAAAAATGAAACCTGCTATTCTGGATACCTTCTACGACGCTAATCCTGCATTGGAACGCAAACCCGACGACGCCAAATCGCCCCGTGACTGGTGGTTGGAGGAACTGTACCTTTTAGATATACGCAAGGCGCATGTAGCCGACATCAAGGCATTGTACGAAGACAAGTCACAAAGCCACGCCGATTTTGCCCGTAAACTCACGGTGCTGTCTCCGGCCTTGGTACTGCACGACTATCTGACCGGACTGGCCGGCACCAACAGGGACGCGCAGTTGGCAACGCAGGAAGTGTTGGAATCCAAAGCCCAGACTTGGCTAGACTGGTTTGCCGCAAAATACGCTGCCGATGCAAAACTTCAGGCAGCCGATTATGCCGCCATTCGCAGCATGCTCGAACCTGTGCAACCCAAGCAAAGTGAAGGGAGTTCAAATGGGTTACTCTGGTCTGTCATATATCTGACGCTGATGGCATTGCCTCTGATACTGGGGAGGCGGCGGCAGATGATGGCGGCAATATAATGAACAGCAAGGTACAACGATCACCCATGCGAGTACTGAGATACACCCTTTTTTTACTGTTGGCGCCTATTCTCACCTGGAGTCAGTACGAGGGGAATTTTCCGCCACCTGACACGCCGGCCGTCATTCGTGCTGTGAAGGCCGTCGGAAAAATTGCATTAGATGGCGTGCCGGATGAAACCGATTGGCTGAACGCCCCTCCGATCAAAGACTTTTTTCGAGTCGAACCCAAGCAAGGCGGAGCTTATCAGTTTACAACTGAAATGCGCGTCTTGTTTGATGATAAACACTTGTATGTGAGCGTTTTTTGCACCGACAGCTTAGGTAAAAAAGGCATCAGAGTGCAAGACTTCCGGCGCGATTTCAGATTTGGAGAAAACGACATTTTTTTCTTTCAACTCGATCCGCAGAACCTACGCCGTTACTGTGTATCTTTCCAAACCACGCCCATCGGTACGCAAAGAGACGCGCAGGTGTTTGACGACAATATCGTTGACAATGATTGGGATGCGCTCTGGGCCGTCAAAACGCATATTGCACAAAACGGCTGGTCGGCAGAGTTCAGCATTCCGTTCAAAAGCCTCAGGTACGAATTGCCGCCCGATGGCCAAACGGCATCCTGGGGGTTCTCGGCCTCTCGATTGGCACGACGCACCTATGAGCAAACTGTTTTTCCGCCGGTGCCGCAGTCTTTCTCTCCTTACCGAATGACCTATGCCGCCCGCCTCGAAGGCTTGGAACTGCCCAAACCCGCGCTCAACCTGCGCATCAATCCTTATGCACTCTACAATTTTGAAAAACGCGGCGATGAACCAGATGCAGGCACGGCCAAAATCGGCGCCGACCTGAAGTGGGCCGTCAATTCCCACGCTGTTTTGGACATGACGCTCAACACCGATTTTGCTCAGGCCGACGTGGACCGCGCAGTGAACAACCTCACCCGTTTCAATGTGTTCTTTCCCGAAAGGCGACAATTTTTTTTAGAAAACAGCGGCATCTTCCCCTCCGATGGCTCAAGTATTTATCCGTTTTTCAGCAGAACCATCGGCTTGGCCAACAGCCAGTTCAATGCCAACCCTGTACCCATTGATATTGGTTTCAGATGGAACGACCGCAATGAAAAACGCACATTATCAGCACTCTATGTACACCAGCGCGCTACGCCCAATCAAGGAGGCGCTAATTTCTCGCTGGCCAGATATCAGAAGAATCTGGGCCAACAAAACAACATCGGCTTGCTGTTCACCCATCGTTATGACGAAAAAAGCGATCTCCTTTCAGACAACCACAATTCGACACTGACCATAGACGGCCTGTTGCGCCCCAACGACACCTGGACCGTGAAATGGATGTTGAGCGGCAGCTACGATGAAAATAGTGGGCAAGTGGGGCACGCAGGTAATCTATTTACTGGAATACAGCGCAACAATATGTACGCAGGCTGGGTCACCAAGTGGGTTTCGCGCCATTACCAGCCCGGAATGGGATTCGTTGCTGCCAACAATTTCATCAACCACAATCCGGGGGGCTATTTCATCTGGAGGCCCAAAAAGGAAAAATCACTCATCCGGCGGGCCGATCCGGGATTGTTTGTTGATTATTTCCAAAATGCCTCCGACGGCAAATTGCAACAATTGGAACTTTTCATTTTTCCCGTTTACCTCTGGCTGCGCGACAATACGTTCATCCGCGCGGAAGTGGTTCCTACCTGGCAGCGCATTGACTTTGAGTTTGCACCGCTCGGCATCCCCATTTCACAGGGAGATTACGCTTACCTTCGATACTTCCTCACCGTGACATCCGACCAAAGCAGGAAGTTCGCGGCCAATACCGGGGCCAGATTCGGACAATTTTACAATGGCAACTTGTTGACATTCTATGCCGGCATCCGATTCGCACCTTCGCATCACGCAGTACTGACTTTTGACTACGAACTCAACGAAGCAAAAAATCTGGGCACAGCTTCTACTGATAAAACCGTGCATCTGTATTCAGGCGGTTTGCGCGTAGCGCTCAATGCACAGTTGCAGGGTACTGCCTTTTACCAATTCAATTCTTTGGACAAAACCGGTCGCTGGAATGCCCGCCTCAGTTGGGAGTACCAGCCTTTGTCTTTTTTGTTTTTGGTATTCAATGATACGCGCAGCGATCTGGGGCTGAACCGGTTTCAGAATACCGGCGTCATTGCCAAGATCAATTGGATGAAACAATTTTAACTTCACACAACCATGAATCATTTTCCAAAAAAACTACCGGTTACGGTACTCAGCGGCTTCCTCGGCGCCGGCAAAACAACATTGCTCAACCATATTTTGCACAACAAAGAAGGCATCAAAGCGGCCGTCATTGTCAACGATATGTCGGAAGTAAACATTGACTCCCAATTGGTGGACGCTTCGGGAGCATTGGTACGTTCGGAAGAAAAACTCGTGGAGATGTCGAATGGTTGTATTTGTTGCACCCTGCGCGAAGACCTGATTTTGGAAGTAGAGCGCTTAGCTAAAGAAGAGCGCTTCGACTACCTTTTTATCGAAAGCACCGGCATCAGCGAACCGGCGCCCGTAGCCCAGACTTTTCACTTTGTCAGTGAAGAAAGCGGCGTGGACCTATCGCGGTTTGCCTACATTGATGCGATGGTAACAGTGGTAGACTGCTGCAATTTCCTGAAAGACTACGGCAGCAATGAGCGCCTGCCCGACCGCAACCTGAATGAAGACCCCGCCGATGATCGCCCGATTGTGAATTTGCTGACCGATCAGATCGAGTTTGCCAACATCCTTTTGCTCAATAAAACCGATCTGGTTTCCGAAGATGATATACAATTTTTGGAGGGGCTGATGAAAAAACTCAATCCCGGAGCGCGCATCATCCGGTCTGTGATGGGCCAAGTGCCTGTTTCCGAGTTGGTACACACCGATCTTTTCGATCTCGAAGCAGCAGAAAATGCAGCCGGCTGGCTCAAAGAACTCGAAGGCGAGCACATTCCGGAGACAGAAACTTATGGCTTCAATTCATTTGTGTTCCGGGCCAGAAAACCCTTCCACCCGGAGCGATTTTACAAGTTCCTGAACAGCGATTTTCCCGGCAATATCTTCCGCTCCAAAGGCTTGTTCTGGTTGGCATCCCGGCCTGCTGTAGCTTTGTCGTGGAGTCAGGCCGGCGGCTCGCTTCGATATGACGAAATCGGTACCTGGTGGGCATCCAAATCGGTGCTGGAGCGCATTCATTACCCTGCATTTTTTGAGCATCAGGAGAGCATTGAAAAGAATTGGGATACTGTTTGGGGCGACCGCAAGCAGGAGTTGGTATTCATTGGGCAACAAATGGATGAGGAGGGCATCACCCGCGCTCTGGAACGCTGCCTGCTGCGCGATTGGGAATTAGAAATGTACCACGAGGGAGAGGCGTTTCAAGACCCGTTTCCGACTTGATGATCAACGGATTTGCATTTTTTTTTTGAATTCGCTCAATTGAGATGAGGTATCTTTGGCATTAAAATAACATGCATGTTGATAACTTTGAAATGTTTGATGTTGGCGCTATTGAGCGCCGGAAGTTTAGCCGACAATAGCAGACCGGAGCAAGTTCCTGCAATGGTAAAAAAGTACGGGGAAGAAACAGATGCCTTACGCTCCGATCCTGCTTTGAAACTTACCTGGCGCACTTTGCTCTCTATCAAATACAATCTCAAGTACTTCGAGGAGATCAAAATGGAGATGTACGCGCCGGTTTTCAGCGATACATTAAAAAAATTGGACGGCAAATTCGTAGAAGTAGAAGGTTATGTGATTCCGCTCTCCGCTACTGAATATGTGCTTTCGGCCAGCCCGTATGCGTCCTGCTTTTTTTGTGGCAAAGCAAGCCCGGCCTCGGTGATGAATCTCAGGTTTGAGAAGCCCGGAAAAAAGTACAACATGGACGCATTTGTCAAATTCCAAGGAGTTTTACAACTGAACTACGACGACCCCAATGAATTTTACTACGCGTTGGTAAATGCCAAGGAGCCATAAGAATCAGGTGTATTGTGGATGCCTGCTTGAGCAAAATGCGCGTTCGCACTGTTTCTGTGCAAAACAATAATAAATCCATGAGCAACAGAATACCCGTACACATCATCAGCGGTTTTCTCGGTTCGGGCAAAACCACCTTCCTCAACCACCTCATCCGGGAGCGGCTGCCGGAGCGCATTTTTGTCATCGAAAATGAAGTGGGCGACGTCAATATTGACAGCGCGCTGGTAGTGGCCGGGGCCGAAGAAATTTCTGCCCTCAGCGCCGGCTGCCTCTGCTGCTCGCTCAACGACGACCTCCGCAACGTCCTCGAAGAAGTAAGCGCCCGCCGCAATGATTTCGACCGCTTGGTCATCGAAACCACCGGCATTGCCGATCCCGCCTCCATCGCGCAGGTGTTCCTTGGCGACCGCGTGGTAGAACGCTATTTCGACCTCCGCAATGTGATTTGTCTGGCCGATGCGGGCTACATCGAAGACTGGCTCGAAAACACCGACGAGGCCCGCCGGCAAATCGCAGCCGCCGATATGGTGCTGCTCAATAAGGCCGACAAAGTGAATCCCACTTACCTCGCCACGCTGGAACAGGAACTGCGCGGCATCAACCCCTATCTGCACGTCTATACCGGAGAGCAAGGCGTTTTTCCGGTCAACGAAATCATGGATATTCAGCAAATAGCAGAAAACGGCGCCGTAGAACGCACCCGGCAGATAGACGGCGATCACCGGCACCTGCTGCACGACATCAGCACCTTCACGCTGCGTTTTTCCGAGCCTTTTCAACTCAACACCCTGGGCCACGAAATGCTGCGCTTAGTCAATTTGTACCAACACCAGATTTACCGCATCAAGGGCGTCATTGCTACCGAGGGCAATCCCTGTCGCCTCATCCTGCAATCGGTGCGCAACACCTTAGCCCTCTCCGACGGCGCGCCCTGGGACGAAGGCGAAAGTCGCGAAAGCAAAATCGTGTTTATCGGCAAAGGCGTAGAGCGCCACATCATCGAGGGCATTTTCAAACGGCACCTCGTAGCGCCCAAGGCAGATGCGCCCGCTTCGAGATTGGCGGCCAAGCCGACGGCAGATGCGCCGAAGGGGCTGAAAAACAGCGGGATAAAGCCGGCCTGAGATGTTTTTTTTTACCTACATTTGCCCAAAACATGCTCAACATGAAAATTCAAATCTCCATCATTGCCCTCATGCTCTGCTCTTTATGGAGCACAGCGCAAGACTCGACGATATGGTCTTTTCGGTCCACACACCTTTCATACCGAATTGCAGACATGCAATATTTTAAAGACCACGCTTATGTGCTGAGAGTCAATTATGACGGGTTTGTTTATGCTAAAAAAAATAAAAGCGTCATCGTTCAATTTGACCAGCGTCTCCATTACATAAAAGAGTTCAAAATCGCGCTGAATTATGAGGGCAAACGGGCGGAACCCCGCAAAATGATTGCAATTAAGGACAAGTTATACTTACTTTTTACCGGCTATAAAGACAATGAAGAACTACTTCTGCTGTATGAAATTGATCCGCAGACCCTCACTTTTCCCAATCCCCCTATTGTGCTCGGCACTGTAAGAAGCTCCCGCAGCCAAATATGGATGGCACAATCGAAAAACGGCCGGTTCTTCTCCGTGCTTACTTATTGGGGCGAAAAAGACAAAAGCACTGCTTATCTCACTTGTTATGATCATAATTTCCAACGCCAATATGAGGAAAAAAAAGACCTGGAGCTAAAGTACTACTACGCTGGTTGCAAAAAGTTGTTGGTGGACAATGAGGGCAATACATTTTCCATCATGGAAAGTCCGCCCAACTATACGAACCCGCCTGTGCTTTGGCAAAGATACACTGAGGGTGAAAGTATTGTACACACGCTGGCTGGAAAACAGAAAGGGCTAAAAATCAGAAACTTCACAGCAACAGCATTACACGAAATTGTACTTCTGGCAGGTTATTACACAGAGCAAGACCCAAACGACGACAGGGTAAAAGGCATCACTTTTCTGGCATACGACAAGCAAAACAAGGGCGATCACAAGCAAGTGCAGGTAGAGCTTCCCAGAGACCTGTCAAAATACACACGGCTTTCATCCATCACCAGATACAGAGAAGATGAAAATGAAATCCCCGCGCTAACCGCCATAGACATAGCAGAGTGGGAAGGACATGGCTATTTGGTAATCGGCCAAAAGCAATATTATAAAATGGTAAGCACAGGCCGAACCGGAGACCGCTATCCTACTTATACCGATATAATTACTTTTGTTACTTTGTTGGATTACTCCTTGTCCAGAGTGAAATGGGCAGTTCCTGTATGTAAATACCATGAATCTGTGTATGAGGACCCCGGCGTTTTTGTAGGATTAAAGGAGGATAAAGTGCATGTTTTTTTCAATTCCAATGATTCAAACAATGCGAAACACAAAGATGATCCTCCTCTCTACGGAACTGGTTTCATCCAGATGACTATAAACCCTGAAGGTAAATACAGCACCAAAGTTTTGCACAATGATCCAGACGGGCTGAAGATTTATCCACGATTAATAAAAGTGATTGATGAGCAGTCGCTTTTTGTAGTGGCCGGCAAAACTTACAATGAAAAGTTCGGCATTATTAAATGGTGAAATTGATAGCACCCAAAATGAAAAAACACCTTCTACTCACGCTGGCGCGAGATTCCATCTCATGTTTACCACGCAAGGCGTGGTGCCTCTATCCGGCGGGTTCTACCCGCCCATCTTTACAAGCGATCCTCTTCCTCCTCATCCTCGCCACCAGCCCCGCTTTCGCGCAAATGGCCGGCGCGAGACTCCTCTGCCGCGTGGAAACCGACGACCATGCCCTCGAATTTGCCACCGTGGAACTGAGCGAACTCCGCATCGGCAGCACCACCGATAGCCTCGGCAGGGCATTTTTCGAGCAGGTTCCGCCCGGCACTTACGAGGTGGTGGCTTCTTTTGTAGGATATTTTTCTCAAAAAAAGACCATCCAACTATCGCCGGGCCAAAGTCTGGAACTCCGTTTTCATCTCACCGCCCAAACCCTGCAGGAAGTCGTCGTCACCGGCGCCCTGCGCGAAATGAGCCGCTCCGACAGCCCCATTCCGGTGGACATCATATCGCCCCGGCTCTTCCAGCGCAATCCATCGCCCAATATCTTCGAGGCAGTGGGGATGCTCAGCGGCGTGCAGCCGGTTATCAACTGCAATGTGTGCAACACCGGCGACATCCAGATCAACGGCATTGAGGGCGTTTACACACAAATCCTCCTCGACGGCATGCCCATCGTCAGCGGCCTCGGCACGGTGTATGGCCTCATGGGCATTCCCAACAGCCTCATCGAGCGCATCGAGGTGGTGAAAGGCCCCGCCGGCACGCTCTACGGTTCGGAAGCCATGGCCGGCCAAATCAACATCATCACCAAAAACAGCCTCTCCGCGCCGCGTTTTTCCCTCGACCTCTTCGGCACGAGTTGGCAGGAGTTCAACCTTGACGCCGGACTGAAGTGGAATGCCGGCAAAAAAGGCGCTGCACTGCTGGGTATCAATGGGTTTTGGATGCAAAATCCGGCCGACAAAAACGCAGATGGGTTCACCGATGTAGCGCAGCAAAAACGCATTTCCATCTTCAACAAATGGCAGTGGCAGCGGCCCGGCAACCGGGTGGCGCAATTGGGTGCGCGCTATGTGCGCGAAGACCGCTGGGGCGGCCAAACCAACTGGACGCCGGCTTTTCGCGGCAGCGATGAAATCTATGGCGAGAGCATCTATACCAACCGGTTGGAGTTGTTCGGCCAATATCAGCTTCCGATAGAAGCGCCTGTTTTTGTGCAGGTTTCATACAATGTACACGATCAGGATTCCTACTACGGCGATGTGCGATACGATGCCCGGCAGGAAATCGGCTTTGTACAATCTTACTGGGACAAAAAGTTAGGCAAACACCGCCTGTTGGCCGGCGCGGCGCTGCGGCATACCCGCTACGACGACAACTCGCCCGCTACCGAACAGGCCGAGCGCACCCTGTTGCCAGGCGTGTTTGTGCAACACGAGTGGGAAGTAGGCGAGCACGATCACCTCTTGGGCGGATTGCGTTTGGACTGGCACCCGAAGCACGACGCGGTGTGGTCGCCCCGATTGGCATTGCACCGGCATTTGTCTGAAAATCAGGGCATCAGAGCGGGACTTGGCAGCGGGTTTCGGGTGGTGAGCCTGTTCACCGAAGACCATGCGGCCCTCAGCGGGGCGCGGGAGGTAGTCATTGCCGAGGCGTTGAACCCGGAGCGTTCCTGGAGCGGCAACCTGAATTACGAACTCAAAATACCCGCCGAGCGCTATTTCCTCCGCTTCGATGTGTCGGCGTTTTACACCCTGTTTCTCAACCGCATCCTGCCCGACTACGACACCGACCCGCAAAAGATCATTTATGCCAATTTGGACGGACGGGCCACTACCCGAGGCTTCACCTTACAGGCCGGCTATTCCGATGGGCTGCCGCTGCGCATAGACGCCGGCATCAGCTATATGGAGGTATTTCAACGGGATGCGGAAGGTGAAAAAACCGTGCAAATACGCGCTCCGAAATGGTCGGGCACTTTTTCGGCCAATTACACGCACGCACCCAGCCGGCTGAGTTTTGATCTGACCGGCAACTGGTTTGGGCCGCAGCGCCTGCCCATTGTACCCAACGACTTCCGGCCGGAGTACTCGCCCTGGTTCGCTTTGGTGAATGTGCAGGTGTCGCGGAAATTTAAAAATGGCTGGGAATTGTACGGCGGCCTCAAAAACCTGCTCAATTTCGTGCCGCAGCACCCGATCCTGCGCCCTTTCGATCCATTCGACAGAACGGCAGACGACCCGCTGAGCAATCCTTTCGGCTATACGTTTGACCCTTCGTACAACTTTGCGCCTTTGCAGAGCATCAGAGGTTTTATGGGGATGCGATGGGTGCTGAGATAAAGCTGAGAATTATTATTTTGGTTACTATTCAGCGCCCTGCAAAAAGCTGCGAGCCGCGAGCTACGAGCCGCGAGTTTGATTTTCCAGAATGAAAAAAAACGCTCGTTTTCAGAGGGAGATTTTGAAATTTCCCCAAATGGAAAATCTAATTTCCCGACGAGTAAACAAACTCATAGCTCGTGCCACGCCCCGGCGTGGTCGTAGCTTTGGGGGACCGGCTGTATAGTTACTAAAAAAGAAACCAGCACAACAAATGCGAAAGTTCAAAGCAACATTGGAAATAATAGGCATCAATCCTTTTGTGTTTGTGCCGGAAAAAATTCTTGCACATATTTTTGAGCAAGCAGGTAAGGACAAAGGCTATATCCCAATTTGCGGGACGATCAATGGAAAAGCATATATCCAAACTTTATTACGGTTCAGAGGCGAATGGAGGCTGTACATCAACATGGCCATGCTGAAAGATTCACCTAAACGTATCGGCGAAGAAATAGAAGTTACAATACAGTACGACCCTGTTGAAAGAACCTTGACGCCACATCCAGAACTTGTAAAAGCAATCAATGAAAATGAATTGGCAAAAAGCGTATTTGACACGCTGGCGCCTTCTAAACAGAAAGAAATGATCCGATATATTGCAGTTTTAAAAACAGAAAAAAGCATCACTATCGGTATCGAAAAAATCATTGGCTTTTTGACCGGCAAAAACAAGTTTGCCGGGCGAGAGAAGCCATAAGCAGCAGTCGCAGTATTCAGAAAGCTGCAAAATGATATTTATTAGACTGCTATATGAGCGAAATAGCAGAATGAAGGACCACCTTCGTTTATGCTCCGGCCAGCGCCGACACGATTTTTTGATTCAAAACATCTGTCTCCACCAAGCCGTCGCGGAGGCGAACGATACGGTGCGCGTGTTCGGCAATATCGGCTTCGTGGGTAACGAGAATAATGGTATTCCCTTGGTTATGAATCTCTTCCAATATCCCCATGATCTCGATGGAGGTTTTGGTATCCAAGTTGCCGGTGGGTTCGTCGGCCAGAATGATGGAAGGTTTGTTGACCAATGCGCGGGCGATGGCCACGCGTTGTCTTTGACCGCCCGACAGTTCGTTGGGCTTGTGATCCATGCGGTCGGCCAATCCTACCGATTTGAGCACTTCCTCGGCTCTTTCCAAACGATGAGATTTCGACATGCCGGCATACACCAAAGGCAGCGCCACATTTTCCAAAGCGGAAAGGCGGGGCAGCAGGTTGAAGGTTTGGAAAACGAATCCGATTTCTTTGTTGCGCACTTCCGCCAGCTCGCCGTCGCTCATGCTGCTCACGTTGGTGCCATTGAGCCAGTATTCGCCGGAGGTAGGCGTATCGAGGCAGCCCAGCAGGTTCATCAGTGTGGACTTGCCCGAACCCGAAGGCCCCATGAGCGCCACATATTCGTTTTTGGAAATATCAATGCTGACCGACTGAAGTGCATTGACCTGTGTGAGGCCCATGATGTAGGTTTTCTTCAGGTCTTTGACGGAAATAACAGACGACATAGTTGCAAAAGATTAAAGATCAATGACTTTGGGTACTTTAAAAAAGCTGCCGTCGGAATCGGGCGCCGAGCGCAAAGCAGCGCTTCGTTCCACCTGTCCGCTGATTTCGTCTTCCCTAAAACGGTTGACGTGCGTGTTGACGTAAGTCAGCGGCTCTACTGCGGAGGTGTCTAAACGATTCATCTGCTCTACCAACTCCAGGATATGATTGAGTTCCTGAATCAGGTGTTTGCGTTCTTCGTCGTCCAATTCCAGCTTGGCGAGCTGTTCGAGCCTCAAGATCAAATTTCCGTCTATCTGCATGGCCATCTATTAGATGTGTGGTAATATTTTACCGTCCAAATTCCTTTTTCAGGCGGAGGGTTGTATTTTCGCCGCCAAGATACGTTTTTTTTCAACCCGATCATTATGTCAACAGACACACCCGGACATTCTAAAGTAAAACACGTCGCCATTGCCGGCAACATCGGCGCCGGTAAAACCACGCTTTGCACCCAATTGGGCAAGCAATTCGGATGGGAAGTGCATTACGAAAGCACCGACGACAACCCTTATCTGAGCGATTTTTACAACGACATGCACCGCTGGTCGTTCAATCTTCAGATTTACTTCCTCAACAGCCGATACCGGCAAATTCTCAAAATCCTTCAGGGCGACCGCACCGTCATTCAGGATCGCACCATCTATGAGGATGCTTATATTTTTGCGCCCAACCTCCACGATATGGGGCTGATGTCCTCGCGCGATTTCAACAATTATTTCAGCCTGTTCCGCACCATGTCTTCACAAGTACAGGCGCCCGATTTGCTCATCTACCTTCGCGCGGGCATTCCTACCTTGGTTTCGCACATTCAGTCAAGGGGCCGCGACTACGAAGGCAACATGAGCCTCGATTATCTCAAGCACCTCAACGAGCGCTACGAAAACTGGATTTCGGGCTATCAGGAGGGCCGCCTGCTCATCATCAATGCCGATGATATTGATTTTGAAACCAATGTGGAAGACCTCGGCAAAGTGGTGGATATGGTCAATGCGGAGTTGCATGGGTTGTTTTGATTTCGGATTCCGGATTTCGTATTCCGGATTTCCAATTTTGCACCGCCCACCGCCTACTATCAAATAAAAAACTCATCATCACATTACAACACTCATGAACTTCATTGAAGAATTGACCTGGAGGGGCCTGCTCAAAGACGCAACCCCCGGCGTAGAAGAACTCCTCAACAACCAAATGGTGACCGGCTACATCGGCTTCGACCCTACGGCGCCGTCGCTCACCATCGGCAATTATGTGCCCATCATGCTGCTCACCCTGTTTCAGCGCAGCGGCCACCAACCGGTAGTGCTCATGGGCGGCGCTACCGGGCGCATCGGCGACCCCTCCGGACGGGATACCGAGCGCGAACTCAAATCGGCCGAAGAATTGGATGCCAACCTCGCACATCAGGCAGAGCAATTCAAAAAACTGCTCAATTTTGAAGACGGCCCCAACAAAGCCATCATGGTAAACAACTTCGATTTTTATCAGGGTATGAGCGTACTCGACTTCCTGAGAGACGCAGGTAAAACACTGACAGTCAACTATATGCTCTCCAAAGACGCGGTTAAAAACCGGATGGAGGGCGGCATTTCTTTTACAGAGTTCAGTTACCAGTTGTTGCAGGCTTACGATTTTGAAGTATTGTTCAAAAAATACAACTGCGTGTTGCAAATGGGCGGCTCCGATCAATGGGGCAACATCACTTCCGGCACTGAGTTCATCCGCCGCCACCTCGGCGAATCGGCCTATGCCCTCACCGCGCCGCTGCTCACCAAAAAAGACGGCACAAAATTCGGCAAGTCGGCAGGCGGCAATATCTGGCTCGATCCCGCCATGACCTCGCCCTACCGTTTCTACCAGTTTTGGCTCAATGCCGAAGACGACAACATTGCCAAATACACACGCTATTTCACCCTGCGCAGCAAGGAAGAGGTGGAGGCCGCCGAGCTTGAATTTGCCGGCAACCCGAACGAACTCAAGCGTATGCTGGCGGAAGAACTCACCATCCGCATCCACTCGCAGGAGGCTTACGAATCGGTAAAAAAGGTATCGGAGCTGCTGTTCGGCAGAAATTCCGACCGCGATCATCTGCTCTCGCTCAGCGAAGCGGAACTCCAAACCGTAGCCGAAGAAATACCGCATTACAAAGTGCCGCGCAGCCTGTTCCACGACGGCCTTGCATTGGCCGACCTGCTCACCGAGCATACCGGCATTTTGCCCACCAAATCGGAACTGCGCCGCGCTGTGCAGGGCAACTCCATCTCCGTCAATAAAGAAAAAATCAGCAGCCACGAGCACCAAACAGATGCTTCCGCGCTGCTGCACGGACGTTTCCTGTTGGTGGAAAATGGGAAGAAGAATAAGTTTGTGGTGGAGGTAGAGAGGTCAAAATAAAAACTACATGTTCCCACACCGCATCATACTCGGATCACAATCGCCCCGACGCCGCCAATTGCTGTCGGATGCAGGTATCTCCTTTGAAATCAGAACCTTAGACACAGAGGAGACCTGGCCCGATGAACTGCCTTTAGACGAAGTAGCTCCCTTTCTGGCTCGCAAAAAAGCCGCCGCCCTGCTGCCGAGCCTCCAAGACGGCGAAATCCTCATCACTGCCGACAGCGTAGTATTGCTCGGCGACGCCATCTACAACAAACCCGCCGATCACGCCGAAGCCTGCCGGATGCTGCGCGATCTGTCGGGCAATATGCACCGGGTCATCACCGGCGTTTGTATGCAATCGCTGGAAAAGCAGGAGGTGTTTTCGGAGGTATCCAATGTCTATTTTGCTGAAATGAGCGATGCCGAAATAGAGCATTATGTAGCTCGTTATCAGCCGTTTGACAAAGCCGGCTCTTACGCTGTACAGGAATGGGTGGGGCTGTGCAAGATTCGCCGCATCGAGGGCGATTTTTACAACATCATGGGCTTACCGGTGCAGGCGGTGTATGCTCGTTTAGCGTCGTGGTGAGTGCAAAAAAAAGCGCGACCTGACTGAGCCGGGCCGCGCTTGTTTTCTTTCAAAAGACAGGATCAACGACGATCTCCACCGCCCCGGCGATCTCCGCCACCGCGATGTCCGCCACCGCCGCCTCCACGACGCTCTCCGCCGCCATGGTGCCCGCCGCCGCGACGATCTCCACCATCACGATGCTCGCCGCCGCTTCTCGGTTCGTTGCTTTCGCCGCCTTCCATCAGCGCTTTGGCCGACAGGCGGTATTTGCCCGTTTTCTGGTCTATTTCAATGAGTTTCACCCGGATGTCATCGCCTTCCTTGATGAAATCTTCTACGTTTTCAATGCGCTGAGTGGACATTTCTGAAACGTGCAACAGGCCGCTCTTGCCGTGGAATTCCACAAATGCGCCATAAGGCATCACCGACTTCACCTTGGCATCATACACATCGCCGATGGACGGCGTGAACGTGATGCGGCGAATGCGGTCGAGAGCGCGCTCGATGGAGTCTTTGTTGGAGCTGGCGATGCTCACTACGCCCTTGTCTTCCACTTCCTCGATGCTGATAACCGTGCCTGTTTCTGCCTGAATTTCCTGTACCACTTTGCCGCCCGGGCCGATAACGGCGCCGATGTAGCTTTTCTCAATGTAAATGCGAACGATGCGTGGCGCATGCGGCTTGAAGTCTTCACGCGGTGTGGCAATCGTCTTTTTCATCTCGCCCAAAATGTGCAAGCGCCCGTCGCGCGCCTGAAGCAACGCGTTTTCGAGGATTTCGTAAGGCATGCCGTCCACCTTGATGTCCATCTGGCAGCCGGTGATGCCGTTTTCGGTACCGGTCACTTTGAAGTCCATATCGCCCAGCGCGTCTTCATCGCCAAGAATGTCGGAAAGAATGGCAAATTTTTGTCCGTCGGTAATCAAACCCATAGCAATACCAGACACCGGCGCTTTGATCTGAATACCGCCGTCCATCAAGGCCAAAGCGCCCGCACAAACGGTAGCCATAGAGGAAGAACCGTTGGACTCCAGGATGTCGGACACGATGCGGATGGTATAAGGGTTCTCCTGCGGCAGTACTTTGCGCAAAGAGCGGGCAGCCAGGTTGGCGTGTCCTACCTCCCGACGACCGGGGCCGCGCTGAGGCTTCACTTCGCCCACCGAGAAGCCGGGGAAGTTGTAGTGCAGGATAAACTTATCGTAGTACAATTCCTGCGAATTGTCAATCATAGCCTCGTCCTGCTTGGTACCCAGCGTGAGCGAGGTCAGCGACTGCGTTTCGCCGCGCGTAAAGATAGACGAGCCGTGTGCAGAGGGCAGATAGTCCACCTCGCACCAGATCGGGCGGATGTCGGTGCTCTTGCGACCGTCCAAGCGGATGCCTTCGTCCATAACCATGCGGCGAATGACCTCCTTCTTGAGTTTGTCGTAATAATTCTTGGCCATGCTTGCGGCCGTTTCCATGTATTCCTCGCCCTTTTCTTCGGTGAGGGTGGCAATCATTTGCTCCTTGATTTCGTCAAAGCGGGATTTGCGCACCTGCTTGTCCAAAGCGCCGCGAGCCACATCCAAAATGGCCTGGCGGGTGAGCGCATCCACGCGCGCTTTGAGTTCGAGGTCTTCCACCGGCGGTTCTACCTGCGCTTTTTCGATGGCTTTACCACCTACTTTCTGAGCCAGATCGAGCTGAGCGCGGCATTGCACTTTGATGGCTTCGTGAGCGAATTTCAGAGCAGCCACCATATCGGCCTCCTGACATTCGTTGGCCTCGCCTTCCACCATCATGATGTTGTCAATGGTAGCGGCTACGATGAGGTCAATATCGGCGCGTTCGAGATCGGGCTTATCCGGGTTGATGCGGAATTCGCCGTCTATGCGGGCTACGCGCACCTCCGAAATCGGGCCTTCAAAGGGGCTGCCGGAAAGGGTGAGTGCTGCCGACGCCGCCAAAGCTGCGTAAGCATCGGGTTTGACGTGCTTTTCAGCCGAGATCAGGTTGATAATGACCTGAGTATCATTCATATAATTGTCGGGAAAGAGCGGGCGAATGGCACGGTCCACCAAACGGGAGACGAGTACTTCGTAATCGGAGAGTTTGCTTTCGCGACGGAAGAAGTTGCCCGGAATGCGGCCGGAAGAAGCGAATTTTTCCTGGTAATCCACCGAAAGGGGGAAGAAGGACTGACCTTCGCGGGCCTTTTTTTCAAAAACAGTGGTGGCAAAAATCATGGTATTGCCTACGCGGACAACCACGGAGCCGTCGGCCTGCGAGGCCAACTTGCCTGTTTCGATGGTCACCTGGCGGCCATCGGGCAACTCAAATGAGGTGCTGATTGGAATTTGCATTCCCATAAAAAGCTGATTTTAAATGATGTATGTTTTAATCCTTGTTTAACCTTGACTTGAAATCCGGGGTAATTCAGGGGCTGTGCAAGGTTGCAGATCAGAAGGTGGAATGGGAAGGGGTTGATTTTCAAAAGAATGGCCGAATGTGGCCCGACTAAAAATATAACTTTTCCGCTTCGCTACTGAACGCTTTTGGCCGAAAATTCAGCCTTTTTTGACTCGCCACCGGGAACCCGGCATAAAACAAAGGCAGCACCTCCTGTGAAGCGCTGCCCTGTTTTGTCTTTTACTTACGAATACCGAGCTTCTCGATGAGCTGGCGGTACTTGGTAATGTCTTTTTTCATCAGGTATTTCAGCAATCGCTTGCGCTTGCCTACCAATGCCACCAAAGAGCGGCGGCAGGCGTGGTCCTGACGGTTCTTCTTCAAATGCTCGGAAAGCATCTGAATGCGGTAGGTAAAGAGAGCAACCTGGCCCTCTGTGGAGCCGGTATTCTTTTCAGAGCCGGCATGCTCGCGGAAGATGTCCGCCTTTTTTTCACTCGTTAAATAAATTGCCATTGTGAAGTTTTTATACCGTTAGTGATCACATGAATCAGTTACAGCGGCGCAAAGGTAATTTTTTTCCACATTAGCTTGTGAGAAAAAATTTAAGAATCTGACAAATGAATACCTTTGCGCCGCTTTTTAAAAACCTTGATCATCAATTCGAAACAAATATGGGCCTGAAGTGCGGTATCGTCGGGTTGCCCAATGTAGGCAAATCCACCCTTTTTAATGCGTTGACCTCAGCTAAAGCATTGGCTGCCAACTATCCTTTTGCTACCAAAGACCCCAATCTCGGCGTCATCACCGTTCCCGACCCGCGATTGGACAAACTCAAAAGTTTGGTCAGTCCGCAAAAAGTCATTCCTACCACCATTGAGATATTGGACATTGCCGGCCTCATCAAAGGCGCCAGCAAAGGAGAAGGTTTGGGCAATCAGTTCCTTGCCAATATCCGCGAAGTGGACGCCATCATCCACGTTGTGCGCTGCTTCAAAGACGACAATGTGGTGCATGTGGATGGCGACGTGGACCCCGCCCGCGATAAAGACATCATTGACACAGAACTGATTCTCAAAGACATAGAAACTGCCGAGAAACGCATTGACCGCGTTCGCAAAGCCGCCCGCGTGGGCGACAAAGACGCGCAGCACGAATTGGTCATCGGCGAAAAAATACTGGCACACCTCAACGCCGGCAAGTCGGCCCGCTCGCTGCCTTTAGAAGACGACGAGAAGCCCTTCCTCAATGATATGTTCCTGCTCACGGCCAAACCCATCCTCTATGTGTGCAATGTGGACGAAAAGTCGGTGCTGGAGGGCAATGCCTACACGCAGGCTTTCATGCAGGACGCCCTCAAGGATGAACCCGATGCGGAAGTCATTTTCATCAGCGCCGAAATTGAGGCCCAGATAGCCGAATTGGAGACGATGGAAGAGCGCATGATGTTTTTGGAGGATATGGGTCTGCACGAACCGGGCGTCAATCGCCTCATCCGTGCGGCTTACCACCTGCTCAACCTCATCACTTATTTCACGGCAGGCGAAAAAGAAGTGCGGGCCTGGACCATCCACCGCGGCGACAAAGCTCCTGCGGCAGCCGGCGTCATTCACTCCGATTTCGAGCGGGGCTTTATCCGCGCCGAGGTCATCAAATACGCCGATTACGTTGCGCTCGGCTCCGAACACGCCGTGAAAGAGGCCGGCAAAATGAAAGTGGAGGGCAAAGAGTATGTGGTGGAAGACGGCGACGTGATGCACTTCAGGTTTAATGTGTAGGCACAACGGAGGCCATAAAAACGAAAAGGTTCAACAGAGCGACTGTTGAACCTTTTTTTTGTGCCCGGAGCGGGAATCGAACCCGCACTGCCATTACTGGCAACAGGATTTTCTTACCAACTACAACTTTCGTTGCCCACGCAGCAGGCGTGGTTTGTGGTCTGGACTTTCTCTTCATCATATTTTCAGCATGGCCGAAAACTTAGATGCCTCCCGTCAAGTCTCTACACCTTTCCCGCCGCAGGCGGGACTTGGCTCGGGATTGCCAATCCTTTATGGATGAGGTTTCCCCGAATTTGAGAGGTTCTACTTTTCAAGTTTCCTTGAAAGCACTCAAATTTTTCTAAGTCCTGCGTGTCTACCTATTCCACCACCCGGGCGGGACACTGCGCTGCCTGCCTTTGCAGGGCAACGCTTAATGAATACAAACGCAAAAATAAGCTATTTTTAGCTCATTCGCGTCACTTCAACGAAAAAAGCCACCCTTTTTCAGGATGGCTTTTCTTGTGTTGGAGCGGACAACGAGATTCGAACTCGCGACCTCAACCTTGGCAAGGTTGCGCTCTACCAACTGAGCTATGTCCGCGTGGTTTCTTAAAGCGAGCGCAAAGATAAATGCACGCAGACGAGTTTGACAAGTTTTTCAGCAACTTTTTTTCAAAAAAAAATCACCGTCCATTTTAACCTGCTGAAAATGAAAATCTTGCAACAAGATATTTACCAACCAATTCCATAGTCTTCCCCGTGATTGCTGGAGCCACCCTGAAACGCCCCGTGTTTCCGGTCGAAAAAGATGGCGTTGATCGGCCCGGAAGTGCGGCGCTCAAACATCAGTTGGTAGCCCATCTTCATCAATTCCCGGCGCGTCCAGTCGGGCAGCTCCTCCGAAACAGTCATCACACCGGGCCTCGAATCGTGCTTGGCAAAGGAATTGCGCATCTGGTAGCTATTGATGTTGGGCGCCTCGCAGGCTTCCTGCACATTCATATCAAACTCCACCATGTTCAGGAAAAACTGCAGCAGGTTTTGGTCTTGCGTATCGCCGCCCTGCACCGCAAAGGCCAAAAACGGCTTCCCTTCTTTCATGGCCAGACTGGGCGTGAGCGTGGCCCTCGGCCGTTTGCCCGGCTCCAATACGTTGAAGGGATTCTCTTTGGCATCCAGCACAAAACTTTGCAGACGCTGGCTCATGCCTACGCCGGTGCGGCCCGCTATCACTGCCGGAATCCAGCCGCCGCTGGGCGTAGCCGATACGATCCAGCCCTCTTTGTCGGCGGTCATTACGGTGGTGGTGCCCGCCAGAAATGACTCGCGGAAAGCCCCGTCCAAATACCCCGTCGAGGCGGAATCGGGCTGCGCATTCCAGTTTTTCAGCATATCCAAATACGGATTAGCCTCGCCCTGAAACGGATACGGGTCGCCGGGACCGACATTGGGATCGTTTTTGTCCGACAACATTTGCCGAATCCGCGCTTTGGCATATTCCTTCGACATCAGCCCCCGACGCGGCTCGGCAGGCGGAAAATACGGGTCTCCGTAGTAAAAATCGCGGTCGGCAAAAGCCATATTCATCACCTGATACAAGGTGTGGATGTAGCGCGAGGAATTGTAACCCATGCCCTTGAGGTCGAAGTTTTCGAGCATGTTCAGTGCCTGCAACATGGCCGGCCCCTGCACCCAGGTATCGAGTTTATACACATCAATGCCTTTGTAAGTAGTCATCAGCGGCTCCTCCTGATACACTTTCCATTTGGCTAAGTCTTCCATCGTAATGAGGCCGCCCTGCTCCTGACAGCCACGCACAAATTCCCGCGCAATATCGCCTTTATAGAAGCGGTCATAGGCTGCATAAATGGCCTCCTTGCGCGATTTTTTCGCTTTAAGTGCCTGTTTTTCAGCCTCTACCATTTTGCGCAGCGTTTCCAGCAAATCGGCCTGCTTAAAAATCTCCCCCGGATGCGGCGCCTCCCGCTCCTCGCCGAGGTGGGGCAACATCACCGATTTCGAGTAGGGCCACTCCTTTATTTTGGCCTTGTTTTTTTCAATGGCATTGGCCGTTTGCGCCTCTATCGGGTAGCCCTCGGCCAACTGCATCGCCGGCGCCAGCACCTGCTCCAAGCTCATCGTACCGTACTCCGCCAACATCAGCAAGAGGCCGCCTGGAGTGCCCGGCGTCACGGCTGAAAGCGGTCCGAACTCCGGCGGGTAGTTCATGCCTTTGCCTTTAAAAAACTCCGGCGTGGCCCCCGTCGGCGCTACGCCCAAAGCATTGATCGCGATGACTTTACCCGTTTTCGGATTGTAAATCAACACCTGCGTTTCGCCGCCCCAACTCAGCACATCCCACATGGTACAAGTGGCTGCCAGCATGGCGCAAGCCGCGTCCACCGCATTGCCGCCCTGCTGAAAAATGCCCGCTCCGGCCGTAGCCGCCAGCGGTTTTCCGGTGATGGCCATCCAATGCCGGCCGTGCAGTATAGGTTTCTGCGTGCTCTGCCCCGATATGCACAGCGCCTGCCCCAGCAACAGGCAGATAAAAAAGTGTCTGATGTTCATTTTGCTCTTGTTTGGGCATAAAATTACACAAAAATCTTGTTCTTGATATGCCTTTTCAGGGCGTGCCGGCGCTCATATAGAAACATATAGCGCCGTCGGGTGCCTCGGTCGTCCTCCTAACGTCGTTCCTCCCTTCGGCCCCCTCACGCAACTGGCAGAGAGCTGTTAGCTTTGGCTTGTATTTATCAGGGTAAAGCTAACAGTTCTACAAGGAACGGGGCCGAAATAAAGTACACATTTTCAGAGAGCAGATGAGTCGTCTGAACGAGCAGAAAAAAGTAGCCGCAGTGGTGCTGCGGCGAGGCTTTTATGTGAAGTGCAGGCGGCTCAGATGCCTTTGAAGCGGTGTAGGTTATTCGGACCCCGTTCCCAACTTCAATCCCACAATAATTTCCCTACTTTTGCCGCCATGTCCACTACTGTTCACACCGCTTGGCTGCACACCGGAAGCAATATGGGAGACCGCGCCGAAAACCTGCGCGCAGCCTTGGCCCACATCGGCCAATCAGCGGGGCGCGTTCTGCAATCCTCATCGGTGTATCAAACCCAAGCCTGGGGACTGACCGAGCAGCCCGATTTCCTGAATCAAGTGGTGCAAATTGCCACAACGCTCAGCCCACAGACTTTGCTGGAGGCCGCCCTGCTCATCGAAAAAAGCATGGGCCGCGAACGCCGCGAAAAATGGGGCAGCCGCGTCATTGATATTGACATTCTTTTTTACGACGACGCGGTCTTGCACGAGGAAAATCTGCACATTCCGCACCCGCAACTGCACCTGCGCAATTTCGTACTGGCGCCGCTCTGCGAGATCGCTCCCGACTTGGTACATCCCGAACTCAACAAAAACATCCGCCAATTGCTGCTCGAAAGTCCTGACTCCTTAACCACGGAGACATATACGCCCGCCCGGCCCCGGCCGCTCCCCTACCCTTTTATCGTAGTAGAAGGCAATATCGGCGCCGGCAAAACCACCCTCTGCCAAATGCTGGCCCGCGACTACGGCAGCCGCCTCATCCTGGAGCAGTTCGCAGAGAATCCTTTTTTGCCTTATTTTTATAACAACCCCGAGCGCTACGCCTTCCCGGTAGAGTTGTTTTTTATGACCGAGCGGCACAAGCAGTTGCAGGAAGAACTCCAACAACAAAGCTTATTTGAAGAGTCCATTATAGCCGATTATTTTTTCCTCAAAACGCTGCTCTTTGCCAAAAACAACCTGCCCGAAGAGGAATACAGGCTTTTTCAGCGGCTGTTCTCGGTGCTCAATGCCGCCTTCCCCAAACCGGATTTGCTGGTGTTCCTGCATCGCCCGGTAGAGTCCTTGATACACAACATCAAAAAGCGCGGCAGAAGCTACGAACAGGACATCAGCCCCGACTACCTCCGCCAGATTCAGCAGGTCTATTTTGACTTTTTTAAAAGCGAACCGCCTTTTCCTATCATCATCATAGATGTGGAAAATGCTGATTTTCAGAGCAATCATCATCATTACCAGCAAATATTAGACATCATCCATCAGGAAAAACCGACGGGCATTGTGCGGCGCATGGTGAGCTTGTAGATGCTGAATAGTTGCCGCCATTAAACACTAAAATAAACGCATTATGATACGCATCCCTCTTTCCAATTGCACAAAGGCCCGTTTCGTACTAGCCTGCGCAAGATATTGCCTCTTGCCGCTTCTTCTGCTTTCCTTCACCCTCCAACTCCCGGCTCAGCCTGCCGCCCGAAAGAAAAAAGAAGCGCCCGCCGTTGCAGCGCAAAGCCTGCCGCAGCAGATCGCCGCGTTGGACGCTTACATCGCCAAAGCCCGCGACGACTGGAAAGTACCCGGCCTCGCCGTCGCCATCGTGCAGGGCGATAAAGTGCTGCTCAGCAAGGGCTACGGCGTGTTGGAAGCCGGCTCCTCCAATCCTGTGGACGAGCACAGCCTGTTTGCCATAGCCTCCAATTCCAAAGCCTTCACCAGCGCTGCATTGGCCATGCTGGTGGACGAAGGCAAACTCCAATGGGATGACCGCGTCTCCCAATACCTGCCCTGGTTTCGCCTCCGCGATCCCTGGGCTTCCGCCGACATCCGCGTGCGCGACCTGCTCTGCCATCGCAGCGGACTCGGCACGTTCAGCGGCGATTTGCTCTGGTGGGGCACGCCCTATTCCGCCCGCGAAGTGCTGGAACGCGCCGCCCTGCTGGAACCCGCCGTCCCCTTCCGCGCCAAATACGAGTACTCCAACCTCATGTTCATCGCCGCCGGAGAGGTCATTCGCGCCGTGAGCGGCCTCAGTTGGGAGCAGTTCACAGCCCAGCGCATTTTCAGTCCGCTGGGCATGAACCGGAGCGTCACCTCCACACGGGAATTGCCGGCCAAAGGCAACGTGGCCACTCCGCACAAAACCTATTCCGACCGCAGTCAGCCCATTGAATGGATGAACTGGGACGTGATGGGCGCTGCCGGCGGCGTCATTTCCAGCGTGTCCGACATGTCGAAGTGGATGCAATGCCAATTAGCGCAGGGCGCCAACCCTCCCGGCGCCAAAGCATTGTTTACGCAGGCCCGCAGCCGCGAGATGTGGGAAGCGCACACGCCGATTCCCGTATCGGAAGGTTCTCGGCGGCGGTTTCCCAGCACACATTTTCGGGCGTATGGGCTTGGCTGGTCGCTGTCCGACTATCTGGGCTACAAATTGGTGGGGCACGGCGGCGGCTACGACGGCATGTACTCGCAGGTGCTCATGGCGCCCGAAAAAGGACTTGGCGTGGTGGTCCTCACCAACAGCATGACAGGTATAGGATCGGCCATTACTTATAAGGTGATGGATACTTTTCTGGGGGGCGCCGGGCGCGACTGGAGCAGCGAAATGTTGCCGGGCGCTATGGCCAGTCAACAGGCGTTTGAGCGGCGCATTCGGGAAACCATAACACCGGTTGCCACAGGTACGCACCCCAGCCAAGAGCCGTCCGCATATACCGGCTTGTTCCGCTGCCCGATGTACGGCGATGCCCGCGTGGAGTTGGAAAATGGAAAATTGGTGCTGCGATTGTTGCCTTACCCCGATCTCGTGGCCGATCTCGCGCATTTGCACTACGATACCTACGAAGTGCGCTGGCGCAAGGATTTTGCCTGGTTTGGAAGCGGTACCGCACAGTTTATTCCTGATTCCAAAGGCCGTTTTGTCCGTATTGCTCTGGACATTCCCAACGACGACCTCTGGTTTTATGAACTCAAGCTGGAGCGCGTGGAGTAGATCAAATCCAGCCCCGTTTTTTGCCGGCTTCTACGGCTGCGGTTTTGTTGTGTACCTGCAATTTGCGGTAGATGTTTTCTATGTGTTTGCGCACCGTTCCCGTACTGATGTTCAGATTGGCCGCCACCTGATCGTAGCGCAGCCCCTTGCTGAGTTGTTCCAGAATTTCCAATTCGCGTTCGCTCAGTTCGGTCGCAGGGTCCGTTTGTTGGGGTTGCACAGGAGTGCGGCGCAGCATGGCCAATGATTTGCGCGCTATGGCCGGCGACATGGGCGCGCCGCCGCTCATCACTTCCTGCAAAGCCCGGTGCAGCACTTCGGGCGCCTCGTCTTTGAGCAGATAGCCGTCGGCGCCCGCTAATATGGCATTGAAAATATTTTCCTCGTCGTCAAAAACCGTAGCCATCACCACCTTCACCTGCGGGTGCTGCGCCTTGAGCGCCTCCGTAGCGCCGATGCCGTCCAGCACGGGCATTTGTATATCCATCAGCACCACGTCGGGCAGGCTCGGCAATGCCGCCAATTGGTCGAGCAATACCCGGCCGTTTCCCGCCACGCCCGTCACCCGAAAATCAGGTACAAGCTCCAGATGATCCCGCAGCATTTGCGCCAAACGCGGCTGATCTTCAGCAATATGTATATGCAGCAGTCGCAATGCTATTGATTTTTTATTGAATCGAACTCTTTCACCCGCCAAAGCCTTGGCGTCGGCGGCTCACCCACTCACCCACTCACCCCTGCTCAATTCCCTCTCCCAAAATTCAGTCCCAGCGTCATCCCCATGCGAATGGTAGCCCCGAAGAATTTGTCCCTTCTGTGTTCCAAAAGCGGATTGGCGATGGTAAAAGCCTCCCGGTCTATATCGCTGCCGTCGTCAAAAATGTTGTAGTTGGCCCCGAATCCCATGTAGAGGTCCGCTCCGAATCCCTTGGCCAAAGGCATGGCTCCAAACTGCACCAACAACGAATACTGTTTTACACCGGGCTGAAATACCTCGTTGCGCACCGCGCCGGTCAGATCATTGGTCACCGGTACGATCATGGATTCAAAATTCTTCTCCGCATACCCCAGCATCACGCCCGTGTAAACACCTTTGTCCATCATAAATTTGGGCATAAAGTGCGCCTTGAATCCGTCCCAGCGGGAAATGTTGTCCTGATCGGCATCGTCAACTTCTCGTATCCAAAGGTCAAAAATATTTTCTTTATTCTGATTTACAATCATATACGAAAACTCCAGCGCCGTTTTCGGGAAGGCAAAATTCACCACAGCACCGTAGTCTCTTTTCGGATTGGTATTGATGAGCGGAAACACATTAGCGCCCACAAAGAGATTAAATCCGCCGCTGCCGCCTCGGCGTTGCGCCTGCTCCGCCTTCTTGGCTGCCCGTGCGCGATCTGCCTCACACTGTCCGGCCTTTTTCAGGTATTCGGCCTGCAGGTTGGGCTTCAACCACACGCGGTACATTTCGGCCACGGCGCGCAAGCCTTCGCAATCACTCAACCCGGTCAGTTGCGCCACGCGGTCGGCTGCCGACTGCCCCACAAACTCCGAGCGCTGACGGTCTATCACCAGCGTAGTCTGGGCATAAGCTGCCGCCGCCTGATGCCGGCTTTTGTCGGTACCGGCGTAGTTATTGCGGTAAGCAGCCTCGTACAACTGGAGCACTTTGGTACTTTTTGCTTCGTATTTGCCGGCTACCGGAGCGGCTTCCGCACACCGATTCACCGTCGTCGGATTGGCATTTTGTTGCACATTCGCCAGCAGCAGGTTCATGCCGCGCAGCACCTTGGGGTAGTTGTATTCGACCACTGTCTTTTTATTCTCTTCCGGCAGTGCGTCGTACAGCAGGATGCTTTTTAATGCCAGTTCTTCCAATTCCGCACCCGGAATCAGCAGGTTGTTTTTTACGTTGATATCCAGCAGTTTATTCGCAGCTATGTACCGCAGCCAATCGCTGCTGTTGGGGTGTGCCAGCGCTATTTTCGATACCCGAACGGCGTCTTCGTAATACCCCAGATTGTACAATACCTCTCCAAAACCAGTGTAATATTCGGCCTGCGTGGGCGCAAAATTATCCCAGTTGATGATATAATTCTTTCCGGTGAAGACATATCGCAACGGAAAATCCGAACTTTTCAGCGCCGTAAACTCCCGCTCTATGGCGCGCATCACATCCAATGACTGCCGGTTTTCGCCCTTCATGCCCAGCACAAACGAGTACTGATATTGAAAATTCACCCTGAAATACCGGGCCGTTTTGATCTCATCCGAATTGCCCTCCCGAATCACCTGATCCAGCATGGCCACACCTTTGTCCATGCGAGTTTTGCAGTCGGTCACATTCGCATCAGTGATGGTTTTGGGGTTCAGCCCCGCCACATAAGTCTTCAGGGCATTGTAGTCCGTCACCGCCTTTTCCAGCGTCTCTGCCGGCGTCTGAGCCAAGACCGTTGCCGTAGCGGCACTGGCAAAAAATACCAGGATAAGGAATAAATATTTCATGGTCATTATGCTTTTGCGCGGGATGCTTTTAATTGACAATCAGATCATTAGTATCTCTCATTAATTTTTCGTGTACTCCATTCGGCTCGACAGGCACTCCGGATTCTTCAACGACGCGCTCACCTCCTTGCGCAGGGCTTCCGAACTCGTCACGGCATCTACGCCGCCCACCAGCAGGCCCATATCCTGTATGACCAGCATGCCACCCTCAAAATGATAATGATAGTGGTAATATTTTTCCTCCCCACTTTCTATTGGCTTGGCTATCAGGAATGTACGCCCGTCCAACCGCGTTACATGACCTACGAATTTAAAATCGTCCAGCATGTACATTTCCGAGGTTTCCTTCACTTCAATGGAGTAAGAATAGTCGTCTTTTTTCTTCACCGTTACTTCCAGTATTTCTGCCTCCAGTGTGTTGGCCGACCAATCGCCGATCAGCGTGGGGTCTATCTTGTCAGGTTGCTCCGTCAGAGGGAAATCCAGCCCGGTAGGGCAGCCGAACAGGCTCAGGGAGAGCGCAGCGATCAACGCAAAGCGCAACGCAGGAAGCAATTGTTTTCTCATGTCGTATTTTTGGCTTTCTGTTTAAAAAAAAATCAGTGTTTTGGGGGCGGCCGCCCGCTCTACCAAGCTCCCCCGGCCCCTCCAAAGGAGGAGAGAAAGCGGGCTGCGGGCGCCGCCTGCCTGCCGGTAGGCATGGGGCCATCGGCTACAAATGCCCTCCTCAGGTCGGTCATTCCGCCTCTGTCCCTGCCGCGGCGGAGGTGCGAACCACTGCCGTCGTGTACGGGGAACGGTTGTACACGACAGACAATGATCCGATTGGTTTGTGTTGGTATTTTCTAAAATTGAGCGCAAGATGGAGGCTTTCTCTTTGCCCGACAATACGATGAATTGCGTATTTGTTGTGGCCCTTTGCTCACATCACCACCACCTTCAGCCGCTGTCGCAGGTCGTTTTCATCCACTAATTCCAGCCAATACAAACCCGCCGGCAGGTCCTGCAAATCCAATTCGCCACTCGACTCCCTCAGCGTTCCCTCCAGTACTTTTTGCCCCGCAGCATTCCAAAACAAATAGCGGCAGCCCCTGCCCTCTGCCGGACCTTGCAAAAAGAGCCGCTCCGAAGCCGGATTGGGAAACACCCGCCATGCTCCCGCCCCCGCCGCCTCGCCGCTCGATGTGACGCCTGTCATCACCGTCATCGTAGTGCTGGCTGCACAAAAGGGGCGCTGCGCGTTCAGCGTCACGGTATATGTTCCCGGCGCGGCGTAAGTGTGTACCGGCGCGGCCGCCTGACTGGAGTTGCCGTCGCCGAAGAGCCAGGAATAACTCGTGGCATTGCTGGAATTATTGAAAAACGTAACCGTCAGAGCTTGTACTGAAAAGGTAAAGACCGGCTCCGGGTATGGATGCGCCGTCACGGCATTGGGTTGCGTAAAAGTAGCCATCCCCAATGGGCCGCCGAGTTGCAGCGTGGCGCTGTAAGTCCCTGGTAATGTGTAGATAACCAATTGTGACTGCTGCGTAGAGGTGGCCGGCGTACCCCCCGGAAACTGCCATTGCCGCGAGGTGTAAACCCCGGTGGACTGATCGTTGTATTGCACGGCCATCGGCGCGCAACCCTCCGTGACCGATTGCCCGAAAGACGCCGACGGCATCTGCCCGACGGTGATGTTCACCATGTACTGTGCGCTGCCGCAGGCGTTGACGGTTGTGAGCGTCACGGTGTAAAAGCCCGGCATGGCGTAAGTATGGGTGGGCTGCGTCAAAGTGCTGGTTGCGCCGTCTCCGAAATTCCACTGATAGGAATCTGCCCTCAGCGAACTGTTGCTGAAATTGTAACTGAGTCCACCCGTCGGCTGCGCACTGAACAGGGCCGTCGGCGCTGCCGATACCTGAATGTACTGGGGCAGCAACAGGGTGTCGAAACCGGATGCGTTGCCCACAATCAAGCGCACGTCATACGTTCCGGCCGTCTGATAAGTGACCGTGGGCGCGGCCTGATTGGAAGTGGCAGGTTGCCCGCCCGGAAATGACCAGGCATAAGTCAGTACCCCGCCCGATCCCGCGCTGTTGTAACTGACCGTCAAAGGCGTGCAGCCGGTCGTCACATTTGCGGTAAAAGCAGCCTGCGGCAATGCAATGATGAGCACCGCAGCAGTCGCTGTATCGGTCCCGCAGGCATTGGTTGCAATGAGCTGCACGGTATAGGTTCCTGGCAGGGCGTAAGTATGCGTGGGCGAGGAATCGGCGCTGCTTTGGCCGTCGCCGAAATTCCAGCTAAAAGTGCTGCCCGCCTGGCTCGTATTGCTGAAGCTGACAGTGCTGCCGCTCACGTTGGATGTGAACATGGCCGCCGGGGCATTCAGCACCGTCAACACCGCGGGCTGCGAGCTTGCATCGGGGTAGCACAGGCTGGAGGCGCGCAGAGAGTAGGCATAGCCCGACATAGCGGGGGTGATATTTCTGATGATCAGGGTGTCGTTTTGAGCGCCGGAGTAGGTGGCATTATTGGTCAAATTGACCCAACCCGCACCGGTATTGAGTTGCCATTGCAAGCCGGAAATGCTGCCGGAAATGCTGGTTGTCAACACCACTGAATCGCCGGGGCAAATGCTCATGCTCAATGGCTGCTGTGCGAACATGGGCGGCGCTACCGGCGTAAAACTCTCCACCAAAGGCAGTTGTACCTGTCCTTGTGTGCCCGCCGAGCCAGGTTGTGCGCCGTTGTTTCCCGCCGCGCAGGCAGTAGATTGAATGCTCTGCCCTGCCTGTCCACCCGCAAGGTTGCCTGCCTGTACCATGACGCCTGCCGGCACGATAATGCGCCCGCCTGCGCCGCCGCCGCCGGGGCCATTGCAGCGCTCGGTGTTGCCGTTGTCGGCATGACCGCCATTGCCGCCGCGAGCCGCCAATTGAAGATTGGCAACCGAAGTGGCCGAAATGAAAATAGTGCCGCCTGCACCGCCGCCGCCCGCGCCGTCGCTGAGGCTGTTGCTTGCGTTGCCGCCATTGACCTTTATGGCTCGGCCATTGCCCTCCACCAAACCGGCAGTGATGAGTACGATGCCGCCGCCCCGCGCTCCCGGCGATGCGAGGTCGTTGTTTTCATGGCCTGCGCCGCCGCCGCCGCCCATGATGAGATGTGTTCCGTCAAGTGCGACGGCTCTGCCGCCCAGCCCCGGAAACTGCCCGCTGCAACCAAAAGTAGAGGGTTCATTGTTGGTTCCGCCCTGCCCGCCGGCGCTGCTGTTGCCGCCGCCGCCGCCGCCTGCATTGTGATCGTTGCCGCCGCCGCCGCCATTGGCCTGCGGCCCTCGCCCCGATTCTGCACCGTTCAGGAAGACCGCTATGCCCTCGCCTTTGGCCGCGCCCCGCCAGTTGTTGAGCGGGTAGAAATAGCCGTTTTGCGGAATGAGCCAACTGCAGCCATTCACTGCATTTATATCGGCAATGCCGCCCCGAAATCCGCCGGCGCTCAGATCAATATCTTCCTGAAAGTTCAAAGTGCCGCTTACCTGCATGGCCAGCACGCCGCCGATGGAGCCGTTCCAGGCAGGGGCGCTCAGCTGGCCAGTGATGACGGCATCGGTGTAGCGGGGTACCCATACCATTTGCACATTGCCGGTAATGTCGTAATTGTTGGCTAAGGCAAATTGCACCCGGATGTTGTTGAGTTGCACCGTTTGCACCGTGGCCCACTCGTATTTGCCCGCCGCACCGAGGTTGGTGATGCTGCCGAAAGCCGCCGTACCACTGGAGTTGATGATGGCGCCCTTCATCTGAATGATGAGCACGCGGTCGCCCGGAGCGAAGCCGGCGGCATTGTTCACGCTCAGGGTGGAGGAGCAATAGTTGATGTTGTTCACGGCAGCATATCTGTTGATGACGCCGGAAATGGGCGTCTGCCCGACGAGGGTGAGCGGCAGCATCAGGAGCAATAAGCAGAAGTGTTTTTTCATAGCTGTTTTGAGTTGTTTGGATGGCAGTACAAAGATAGGGGCTGTTATAGCTTCCAGAGCTAATATTTTTGCATCCTTTGGGGTTATCGTTTTTATACATCAAAGGTGACATCTGCCACCACCCGTGCAGCAGCAGACGTCACCTTAGAACAACATATTTTGAAACTCTCCCAAAATGGAAAATCTCATTTACAACGAAAAGGCAAGCTCGCAGCTCGTAGCTCGCGGCTCGCAGCTATTGTGAACTTCTTTTAATAGAAACTCGAAGAATCACATCTGATCATACACCGCCATCACCGAGCGAACCGCGTCGGCAGAGTTGCGCATGAGCGTCATTTCGTCTTCGTTGAGATTCAATTCGAGTACCTGCTCCACGCCGTTTTTGCCCAATTTCACCGGCACGCCGAGGAACACATCATCCATGCCGTACTGGCCTTCGAGCTTGATGCAGCAAGGGAATACGCGATTTTCGTCGCGCAGAATGGCCTCCACCATCTGAGCAGATGCAGCACCCGGAGCATACCAGGCAGAAGTGCCCATGAGTTTCACCAATTCGCCGCCGCCCGATTTGGTGCGTTCCACAATGGCGTTGATTTTGTCCATTTCCAACAATTCCGTCACGGGAATACCGGCCACCGTCGTGTAGCGGGGCAGCGGCACCATCGTATCGCCGTGGCCGCCCAGCAGCATGGCCTGAATGTCTTTGGGAGACACCTGAAGCTCCTCAGCCAGGAACGCGCGGTAACGGGCCGTATCCAAAATGCCCGCCATGCCGATCACTTTGGAAGCCGGCAGCCCGGAGGCTTTGTAGGCGGCATACGTCATCACGTCCAAAGGATTGGAAACGACGATGAGAATGGCGTTGGGCGAGTGTTCCATCACCGATTTCGTCACGGTATTGACGATTTTGGCATTGGTAGTGATGAGGTCGTCGCGGCTCATGCCTGGTTTGCGGGGCACGCCGGCAGTGATGACCACGATGTCGGAACCGGCGGTGTCTTTGTAGTCGTCGGTACCGCGCAGGAAGGTGCTGTAATTGTCAATGGGCGCCTGTTGCCAGGTGTCGAGGGCTTTGCCACGAGCGAAATCGCCCATGATGTCAAGCACCACAATTTCTTTTACCAAATCTTTGTGCGCCAGCGTGTTGGCTACGGTAGCCCCCACATTGCCCGCACCGATAACAGTTACTTTGCTCATATTGAAAAGATGTTAAGAATTTTACTTGTCAACCGCCCGGACCGGGTTATGTTCGCAACCCGCCCAAAAGCGCCGCAAAGGTAGGGAAACTATGGGGATGAATGGGGCTGATTTTTGTCATACCTGTCTTGCCGGAGGGCGAAAAATGCGCGAGGGGGGGCAAGATCCAGCTCACCTAATTTTCTCCACCTCCTCCTCCGACAGCCCGGTTTCAAGCGCCACCTCTTCGACGGACATCCCCGTGCCCAGCAGCAGGCGGGCTAATTTGATCTGGGCTTCTTCTTTGTGCCTGCGCTCTTCTTCTTTTTGCCTGCGCTCTTCTCCTTCACGCACTCTTGCTTCTTCCGCTATTCGCTTATAGTACTCGTTCTCCGCCTCCTGCTGGGCGAACATGGCCTCCACTTCTTCTTCTGCGCGCAGTTTGGCCCTAATTTCTTCCTCCTGCAATGGCCGCTGAAGGTACTCCGCAATATCTTCGAAGCCTTCCGGCACCTCTTGGGCCAGTTTGTCGTTCGACATCAGGTACTTAAAGGCGTGATCGTATAACGGTTTTCATAAGGCAAAGTTACGATATTGTGGCTAAAAACAAGAGCGCGACAGGCAAAGTTGCAGACCGACGCCCAGACATGGTAAGATTTATGAAACCTTGACATGTCTGAAAAAGCGGAAAAATCCCCCCACTCCCCTATCTTCGCCCGCAGAAACCACGTCCAATTATGACCTTTGATGTAACCATTCCTGTACTCAACGAAGCGCCCACCTTAGAGCGGCAGGTGCGCATCCTGTACGATTTTTTGAAACAACACTTCCCGGAAACGGGCCAATGGCGCATCGTCATCGCCGACAACGGTTCTACGGATGCCACTCCCGACATTGCCGCCCGGCTTTGCTCGGAGTTGCCCGAACTCGCCTTGGTCAAAGTGCCGGAAAAGGGCGTGGGGCTGGCCCTGAAAACCTCCTGGGGGCAATCGAACGCCGACATGGTGGGCTATATGGACTTGGACATGGCCACCGATTTGACGCATTTTCTGGAGGCGTACCAGGCCATCGCAACGCAACATTACGACATTGTTTACGGCACCCGCCTGCACCGCCGCTCGCAGGTCATCGGGCGCACGCTGAAACGGGAAATCGCTTCCCGCGTGTTCAACGGCTTGCTCAAAGTCTATCTCGGCGTGGGTTTCTCCGACGGCATGTGCGGGTTTAAATTCCTACAACGATCTGTCTATCAACACCTTTACGAAAACGGCGCCCGAAACAACGGCTGGTTTTTTTCTACCGAACTGCTCACCATCTCGGAATGGCTGGGACTGAAAATCTATGAACTGCCCGTGAAATGGACCGATGATGCCGCCTCCAGCAAGGTGCGCATCATTCCGCTGGCCCGCCGCTACTGGAAGGACATGCAGGCACTGAAACAACTTAAACTCCACCGGTAATGAGACTATACATTTTACCATTGCTCGTCTGTATGATGCTGGCGGTTCCCGCTGTTGCGCAACGGCAGTTTATCCTCAACGGGCAGGCGCGCATCATCAACGATTCGTGTTATCAATTGACTCCTGAAACCAATTTTGTGGCCGGCTCTATCTGGAACAGCGACAAAATCAGCCTGTTGCAATCGTTCGACGTTGTAGCCCGCGTCTATCTCGGCTGCAAAGACGGCAACGGCGCCGACGGCATGGTGTTCGGGTTTCAGCCCGTCAGCACGTCCATCGGCACGGCAGGAGGCGGCATAGGTTTTGCCAACATCGTGCCCTCCATCGGCATCGAAATAGACACCCACTATAATTCAGATTTCGGAGACCCCACCTACGATCACATCGCCATCACCCGCAACGGCAATGTGAACCACAATTCCGGCAACACCCTCGCCGGACCGGTACAGGCCAAAGCTACCAGTTCCGACATCGAAGACTGCAAATATTACGATCTCCGGGTCAGTTGGAACGCACCGTTGAAAAGGCTTCAGGTGTATTTCGACTGCGTACTGCGGCTCACCTACACCGGCGACATTGTCAACCAAGTTTTCGGCGGCGATCCCTGGGTATTTTGGGGCTTTACGGCAGCTACAGGCGGACTCAATAACGTGCATCAGGTTTGTTTTGAATACACCAGTTTTTTAGACCAGTTAGAAGACGTAACCATTTGTCCGGGAGCGCATTATCCGCTTCGCATCCGGGGCGGGGCCTCGTATCGCTGGTCGCCGGAAACGGGCTTGAGCAATCCCAACATCGCCAATCCCATCGCTTCGCCGGAAAGCACCACCACCTACACCGTTGAGGTGTTGGACGCCTGTAATCGCCCGTTTTACGACAGCATCACCATCACCGTGAGCGGCGACAGTTTGTTGGTCAACTTGCAGGCCGACAGCATTTTGTGCGAAGGCACGACTCAGAACCTCGATGCGGGCGCAAGCGGCGACCGATACAGTTGGAGCACCGGCGAACAAACGCGTTTTCTGCCCGTCACGCAGCCCGGCACTTACGAGGTCACCGTTTCCTGGAACAACCCGTTTTGCATCTCTGTGGACGAGGTCACCCTCGTGAGCAAACCGCAGCCACAAGCCTCGCTGGGCCGCGACACCACCCTCTGCGAAGGGCAGAGTATCCGCTATCTGGCGAGCTTCCCGGAGGCGACCTACCTTTGGTCGGACGGCTCGGCTGCCGATACGCTGTGGGTTCGCGCGCCTGGGGTTTACACCCTTGCCGTGAGCAATGATTGCGGCACAGCCATAGACGGCGTGCGCGTGGACTATGAAAATTGCCGCGAGGTGTATTTCCCCAATGCTTTCAGCCCCAACGACGACGGCATCAACGATACCTTCGGGCCGCTGCACGGAGGCGATGTGAGCGAGGTACACCTGTTGCGCGTGTTCGACCGCTGGGGCGGTTTGGTGTTTGAATGGAAAGGCGATTCCGACCGGCTTGCATGGGACGGACGGCTCAAAAACAAGCCCCTGCCTCAGGGCGTGTATGTATTTTGGGCCGATCTGACGTTTCGCGACGGGCATCGGGCGGCCTTTAGCGGAGAGGTGACGCTGTTGGAGTAGATTTTTTATAAAAAATACAACTCGCACCTGCAAATCATTTGCCGAGAACGAGCTTTTTGCCAACTTTGCACACCCGATTCATACATGATGATTATAGTGAGCATTTCAAAACGCTCATGCGCAGCGCATGAGTAATGTATTAGTTTGGATCAAATTGGCTTTGGGCAGTGTAGCGAAGGGGTGACTCTGCCGGGTATTCAATTCAGTAGTCACCCCTTCGCTACGCATAATAAACTCGAAACAGCATGAAAATACAGGACGAAATCCGGCAAAAGAAGTTCAAGAGCGAGTATCAGAAAGCCCACATCAACATTCTGTTCACGGCGGCCTGGCTCAGCCAGCAAACCGTACAGATACTCAAACCTTTAGGAATATCATCTCAACAATTCAATATTCTCCGCATCCTTCGCGGTATGCACCCGGAACCTTCCTCCGTCAAGCTCCTCACCGAGCGCATGATTGACAAAATGTCGAACGCCTCCCGATTGGTGGATAAATTAGAGGCAAAAAAATTGGTACAACGCATCGAATCGGGCGCAGACCGCCGCCGCGTGGACGTATTCATCACGCCTGCGGGCCTTCAATTGATCGAAACTGCTTCTATTGCCGTCGAAGACCGCCTGCATAAGGATATGGAGTTGCTGTCGGAGGAAGAAGCATTCCGGCTCAATGAATTGTTGGACAAAATGAGAGGGTAAAACATGCAGCGCAGCATCCGTCGGCTGCTCCTGTGGGGCATTGTTGCACTTGGCATCGGAGTGCTGATTCGATCTCTCCAACAAGACAACACGACTCCTGCTCACCACCCCGGAACACCCGGCCAAGCCCGCGAAATCCTCGGCAGCGATGAGAGTTGCATGGGTTGCCACGGCGATATGACCGGTTTTGAGACCTCGCACCAACCCCGACTCATCGGCTGCACGCCCTGCCACCTCGGCAATGCCCGCGCTTTCGACAAAGACAAAGCACATGCCGATATGGTGTTGGTGCCCGGCAATCAAAGCAATGTGTATCAAACCTGCGGCACGGCCAATTGCCACGGCGACATCGCCCTGCGCGTCGAAAACTCGCTGATGAGCAGCATGTCGGGCGTGGTTTCCGTCAATCGTTTTGTCTTCGGCGAACAGGACAGCCCCAACGGCTTTGCGCACATCCGCGACATCGGCACGGCCTCGGCTGCCGACACCCACCTGCGCCACCTCTGCGCGTCCTGCCATCTCGGCAACGAAAAAACACATCCGGCCCCTGTCGGGGAACGCTCGCGCGGCGGGGGCTGCATCGCCTGCCACCTGCAATACAACGCCGACGCGATGGCCTCGCTGCAATCTTACCAAACCGATAAAGCCCTACTGCCCCGCGTGCATCCGGCCATCAACCTTCAGGTAGGCAACGAGCACTGCTTCGGCTGCCACAGTCGCTCCGGCAGAATCTCTACCAACTACGAGGGCTGGCACGAAACCACTCTGCAACCCGACGAGGTCGCCGGGCAACCGGGCTTCCGCCTGCTGGAGGACGGGCGCGTTTTCCGACAAATGCCGCCCGACGTACACCACACGGCCGGTTTGGCCTGCATTGACTGCCACAGTTCCGCCGAAGTTATGGGCGATGGCCAACGCTACGCCCACGAAGAAGACGCCGTAAAAATGCGCTGCGAGCACTGCCATTTCAGCGGTCGCCCCCCTACCCTGCCCTATGACAGCTTAGACCTGGAATCAAAAAAAATCATGGCGCTGCGGGGCGTAGCCGGACAGGGCAAGCGCTTCGTACACGGCATCTGGAACGTGCAAATGAGCGAATCGGGCATCCCGTTTTTATTGTCTAAAAACACAGGCAAGCACCATCCACTGCCCGCTCCGGCGGAAGTGTGCAGCCGGCAGGGCGCTCATGCCTCGCTCAGTTGCAGCGCCTGCCATACCTCCTGGGCGCCGCAATGCGTGGGTTGCCACACCACTTACCGGCCTGATTTGCAGGCTTTTGATTTGTTGGACAAGAAAAAAACGCCCGGCAAGTGGGAGGAGCATCTCGGCGAGTTTTTTGCCGAAGCGCCGACGCTGGGCGTGGTGCAGCACAGCAGCGTAAGCGCAGAACAGGTGCGCCATATTCAGACCTTCATACCCGGTATGATTATGACACTCGACAAAAGCGCGTTCACGGGGCGACAGCAGGCGGCTGATTTTCACCGGCTTTTTGCGCCCTCGGCATCGCATACCACCTCGGCAAAAGGGCGGAGTTGCCAGTCCTGCCACAGTCAACCGCTCGCCTTGGGCTACGGTCGGGGCAGGCTCGATTTTGTGCAGCAGGGGCGGCAGGGGCGCTGGTTTTTTTATCCCGAATACGCCACCGACCCGCACGACGGCTTGCCGCAGGATGCCTGGATCGGTTTTTTGCAGGAGCCAAAACGCAGGGCTTCTACGCGCAGCAATGTCCGTCCTTTCAGTGTAGCGGAACAACAGCGCATCCTCGCGGTAGGCGCCTGCCTGCAATGCCACAAAGACCAATCGAAGGTGATGCAGGAGGCTCTGCGCGATTTTGAGGGGGTGAAGAGGGGGATGAGTGGGAGGTGCGCTGTGCCGGTGTGGTAGGGGGCGCTTACCTGCAACTCTGCCTCACAAATATCATCTCGTTATTGAACACTAATTCGTTGCCCAAAATCAACAACACCAGTTCTGTATTGCAGATGTATTCAAAAGCATCCACGTCGGGCTTGTGCCGCATGATTACATGGATGAGCGCGTCACTGTTGATCGCCTTGGCATCTATGTCTGCCGCGTAGAATCCTTCTTTTTCAATTCTCAAATAATTGAATCGGGTGAGAAGGCCGAATGAATGATAGATAGATTTATCAAATTTACGCATGTGAAATTCAGGAATGGTTCTCCTGCCCTTCTTTTTAGAAATACCCCAGGAAAAAGTCAAATCATTCATTGGCAAACTCTCTTCGTCCCAAACGCTGATGTCCACATCCAACGACGAATCCTGATCAGCACCTAAGGTGATTTTACATTCCGAATTTCTGTTGGGAATGGAATCAAATCGCAACAAAACAGAGTCGCCAACGACAAGATAACACCCTCTGCCGTAAACATTCAGTTTTGAGGTGCAACTATGCAGGTGACTTCCTTTCCATTCAAACTTACCGGCGTCATCCAATGAAATGCTCAAGCGCCCTCCACTTTTCTCCGACCATCGAAAGCATTGGTTTTGAAATGAAGCCGCATCTTGGGCAAGCAGTTGATGGCCGACGAACAATGCAATGAGCATGAGTAACATTTGAAAAGTACATTTCATCCATATTCGATATTATGGTGAGTTTAATCTCACTAATTTGCAAAAAAAGCACACTTAAAACGCAAAATTCCGGTTGAGTGATATCACATTCCCTCCCCACACAAGCAGAAGCCCTGCCTTCGCCGAAACGATGACAGGGCTACCTTGCCATAAAAAAACTAATCTTCTTTCACCTTATTCTTGGGGGCTGCCGCCCGTTGAAGGGCCGGGCGACAGCATTTTGATTCTTTTTTCAGGTGATTTTCAGGCTGCCGAACTTTCGCTTAGCAACTCGAAGCTCGCGGCTAATTGCTGCCGATCAATTCACCACATCTTTCTTAGCAACCCATTCATTATAGCTGCCGTCATATACCTTCACTTTTTCGTAGCCCAGCACGTTTTTGAACGCGTAGTACAGCACCGATGCGCGCACGCCGGTCACACAGTAAACAATCACCTCTTTGTCGGGCGTAATGCCGGCGGCTTCCACGATGGCTTTCAGTTCGACGGCGGGTTTGAAATAGCCCGTTTCGGTGAGCATGAGTGCCTGGTCGAGGTTGACGGCGCCGGGTATATGGCCTTTGCTGTCTTCGGTTTTGCCGGCGTATTCGTCGGCATTGCGGCTGTCCACCAGCACGATACCGGGCTGACCTTCCGCTTTCACCACTTCTTCAAAAGTAGCGAGCATACCAGCGCTGATAGCTGGTGTAAATTTCACCGGCTTGAGCGCCACCACTTCGGTAGTCAGCGGCAGGCGCACTTTTTTCCAGGCCTCCATGTCTTTGCTCAAAATTTTGACATCGGTAGCGCCAAGGTACTTGAGCGTCCAGTAAATGCGGGTAGTATATTTGTGAGAAGCATCGTCGTACAATACCACGGAGCTTTTTTCGCTGATGCCTTTTTGACCAAAGAAAGCCGCCAGTTCTTCCGGACTTTTCAGCAAGCCTTTGATTTCGCCTTCCTGATATAAATCCATGTGGTTGATGTGGATGGCGCCTTTGATGTGGTTGGTTTGATATGTTTTGGCTCTGTTGGCATCCACAATCACGAGATTGGGATTGGCTTTGGTAAGCGCGATGAAATCCTCGGCAGAAAGGCAATCTTGTTGTGCCGATAATTGCAGGACAGAGAGTAGTACAAGAAAAATGAGCGTGGAGATTTTATTAAGGATTGTCATGGCTGAAATTTTTCAGTGGTGAGTGAATGAATGCAGTGGGTGAGTGGCGAGTATCAGAACACAATCTGGAACTGCGTGAGGAGAATGTCGTTTTTCACCTCTAATTTGCCGGTTTCTTCTGCTTTGTACAGGTAGTTGATCTGGAAACGCACTTTTTCGTTGAAGAAGTAGTTCAGACCGTAAGTGATGACGTTTTGCATGCCGTCTTCAGGCAGGAAACCGAGTTGGTCGGCAGCCATTTCCATGTTCGGGTCGAAGCGCTCGTAGCGAACAACGGGCTGCACTTTCCACGGCGTCATGTACAAAGCCTGCACGAAGAAGCCGTCGCGTTTTTTAGAACCCTGGTGTACTTCTACCTCGCCGCCGCAGCCGCCGCCGGTGGTATAAGAGCCGTTGTCGGCGCCATAGACGTATTCGCCCTGCACGATGAAGTTTTTATAGTTCAATTCCAGATCAAGGCCGAGGCGCTGGCGGGTATCTTCTTCCGTAACACCGTCCGTTTGAGGCGGCAGTTTGGTGAAGCGATAGCTGGCGCCTACGGTAACAAGGTCTATCGGTTTGAGGGCGATGCGGCCTACCACAGACTTGTTGATGTTGTCGTCTTTTTTATTGAGGCCGCCGCCATTGAAGATACCGAGGCTGTACGAAACGGCATTTTTGGTTTTGGTACCCAGAATGCTCAGATCGCCGGTGCCGCCGCTGACCATCACGCCGAGGTCGCGCCAGGGGTCAACGAGGTTGGCTACCACCATAGATCGGTTGATGGTGTAAAGTTTGTGGCAGGGCTGAGGTAACTCAATGCCGAAAGGCACTTTGAACTGCCCGGCGGAGACTTTTACATACGGTGCAAAACGGTTGTAGCTGATAAAAGCATCGAGCAGCAGCGGTGGCTGGATGTTTTTGGCGCCGTTGAGCGTAGGGCTGATTTCAGTCATAAAATAGTAGCTGAAATCGTAAGGAATGTTGCCGGTGACCCCCAAGCGGGCGCGGTTGAAGTAGAACGAGCTTTCATCCAGGCGCTTGCCTTGCTGGTCTTGCCCGGCGAAAAGGTATTCGTATTGTGGTTGAATGAAGCCTATGATAGAGATGCCTTCATCGGAAGTGGGACTCATACAGGCTTGTGCATTCATAAAGGACGGCATGAGTAAAAATGCCGATATGGTGAGAACGATGAGATTTTTCATGGCGAAGATTTTTGTTGGGGCAACCCTCGTGGTTGCCCTAAGGTGAGGCGTGGTTGCCCTAAAAACGATAACCGGGGGCTGGTCGGGGCAACCCTCGTGGTTGCCCTGCTCGTCGGGGGGGGGAACCACAAGGGTTACCCCAACTGGTTACCCACCCCCGACGTCAGGTACAAACTGATTTACAACGGATTGTGCATGGTATTGGTAGAGTCGTAGTAGCCAAAGTTGTTGGCACTACCGGAGCCTTCACCTTTCCAGGATTTCTTTTTGGCATCGTCCACAGCGCTGACTTTAAGTTGGTCATACACGATGGCATTGGCGCCGAAGGACAAGCTGCGGGCATTGTCATAGCCCATGATTTGCAGCCAGGTAGTAACGATACCGGAAGTTTGGCCGGTGTAGCAGTAGGTAACCAATGGCTTGTCGGTGCGCAGCAGACCCAGATTTTCAACTTTGAGGTCTTCAAAGATGCGGTATGCGCCGGCGAAGTGACCGAAAGCATCCCAGGAAACGGCAGGCCAGTAGTTGTTGATAAAATAGTTGCCCGGATTGGCCAGCACATCGTCGCGGTTGACCGTCCAAGAGGTGTTTGCCAAAGTAGCTTTTACCCTTTCTTCCAAAATTTTATCGCCGGTGGTAGCCGTGGAAGTGAAGGTAGGCAGAGCGCCGGTGGTAGAAACGGTGGGCGCGCCGGTGTTCACCCAACCCGGAGAAGTGACGTTGGCCACTTTGGAATCCCACCTTGAAGCGAAATCGGCGTGCCAACTTGCCATGCCCCACTTGAGTGAATATACTTTGGTGTAGCCCATCATGCGGAGCGCCACCACTGCGCGGGAAGCAGTCTGGCCGGTGTAGCAGGTCACGAGGATATTTTGGTCTTTCGGCACAGAAGCTACTGCTTCCAGCAGGTTGGCTATCGGTACATTGACGGCATTTTTGATGTGGCCGGTGTTGTAGTCGGCAGCGGCGCGAACGTCAATCACGAAATAATCGGGAACGGAAAAGTCGGTCATGTTGATGTTGATCTGGCTGCCCGATTTGGTGAAGCCGGATACGATGGTCGGCAAGTCGAGGTTGTTTTGTGCTACGTATTTGCTGAGGGTTTCATACGAAGTTTCGGGAGTAACGATGTCGTCCTTTTTGCAACCAGTAAACGCGATCGAAAGAACGGCGAGAATGACTAATGAAAGTTGCATCAACTTTTTCATGGCAAGCAGTTTAATGTTATGAAATGGATGCGACTGCTGCCGGCAGGAAAAATGGAGGTGTGAATTCTTCTAACGCGTATCGAAAAATTTCAGGCCTGAATTTTTGCTCCGCAGCCCGGCCGCGAATGATTTTTAATTCAATCCTTATCAAATCTGATGAATGAAACTTTTTTCATTTATCACAGTGCAAAAATAGGGGTGCCACAAATGGAAAAAAACTGATTTCGGTCATCCAGGGCGGTGATAATTGTCAACACACAAAACTATCATTAAAAATTAACCCCCAAAGACAATTCAAAACGAATAACATTTCAAACACCACATAAATAACCCAGTAGTATTAGTCCAGAATTTTACAAAACACGAACATAAACAAAACGAAGTTCCGCAAATTTCAAGCAAAACAAAATGAGAATAACCGGATAAAGGGCTTACTTTCCATTCTGAATAAACTCCATTGCCCGCTGTTCCATCCAGCTAAAGCCCCGACGGTGCAGCGTGAAGCCTACATGGCCGCCCCTTGCAGGCATTTCCAAATATACATTCGGATGGCGGCGACACAGCTCTGCGGGAGAACATTCGGGCGATAAAATGGGGTCGTTTTGGGCGTTGGCCAGCAAGGCCGGCACACGAATGCCTTCCATGTAGTTCACGCAGGAGGCCTGCTGATAAAAGGTTTCAGGGCTGTCGAATCCGTTGAGCGGGGCGGAGAAGAAGGTATCGAAATCGCGCCAGGTTTTGACCTGATTCAGCAAGCCGGCGTCTATCAGTCCGGGAAACTGAATGGCCTTGAGTTCTATTTTTCTGCGCAACTTCTTGTAAAACCGGTTTTTATAAAAGCGATTGACTGGCAGTTCCAGGGTTCGAATGCTGGCCTCAATGTCACAGGGGGTAGAAAACGCGATGCCGGTTTTGACCGCGTCGGGCAGTTCTTTGCCTTGCACGCCCAGATATTTGAGGGTAATACTGCCGCCCATACTGAATCCTACCAACGCCACTTGCTCATAGTCTTTGGTGCGAAACGCATGTTGGATGACCTGCCCGAAATCGCCGATCTCGCCGTGGTGGTAAAGCCTCGGCAGCCGGTTCATTTCGCCGCTGCACGAGCGGCAGTTCCAGGCCAGTACATCCCAGCCTTCCTGTGCAAAAAAGCGCGCGGTGGCCTGCACATAGTTGCGCCGGGAGTTGCCCTCCAGGCCGTGCGTGAGTACTAACAGGCGGCGGGATTTTTTGTCCAACCAGTCCAAATCCACGAAATCGCCGTCGGGCAATTCGAGCCGCTCCCGCTCATAAGGCACTTTCACGCGCCGGGCTACTGCGGGCACAATGGTTTCCACATGGCCGTTCCACAGGTATGCCGGCGATTGGAGGTAAGAAGAAGATGCAATCAGCGGCATACAAAGCAGGATTTACTGTACCTCAAAAGGCGCGTGCGAAGCCTTGCGCGGCAACACCGTCGCGTTGCGCTCGTCTTCTGCAATGAAATAATACGTCAGCCCTTTGCCGTAAGGCAGCGATATGCCCCAGACTTGATCGGCTGCGGCGCCGTCGCCGTGCTGCCCGTCGTCGTGCATGGCAGCCCGTTGGAACACCCCCGTTTTGCCCTGCCGGTAAAGCACCCACACGTTGCGGGCATTTTCTGTTTTGCAGGTCACGATGGTGGTTTGTTTTTTTTGCAAGGTATGCTTTGCGTCGGAGATAACCGGGGGCGTTTTTTGCAGCAGCGGGTGCTCAGCCAAATAGGCTGCCCGGCGATCCATCAATTGTGCTATACCGATTATATTTGATTTTTCGGCTTTGGCAATGGTGTCTATATTACTTTTAAAACCCTCATAATCATAGAGTTTGTTCTTATCTTCCTGCACCGTCGGATCGAGCATTTTTTGCAATTCCTGCGCTCTTTTTTTGTAGGCTCCGTTGGCAAACTGCTCCTCCAGCAGCGTGCGAATGTGCGCGATATATACCTTGCGCCAGAGGTCGTTGGAGAGCAATTGCAGGATGAGTGGGCGCTTCATATTTTTTTCCCGATAGTGCAAAAACGGACTGAGCGTTTGCAATTTTTCATCCGACATGGCCGCCTCTTCCACTCCATTGTACCGGAAGCCGCCGAAAGCCATGTTCAAATCCCACAGGATGGGGTGAAATACACCGGAACTGTCTTTGTAGAGGTAGTAATTATGGCAAAATTTGCCGAGGTAGCTGTCCAAATTGACCGTCACATTATCGAATGCCAACATCCAGAGGGCGGCGTCTATGTTCAAAACGGAGTCTAACAGTTCGGGCTTGCGGTTGAGAATATCGGTAAACTGAATGAGGTCGGCCCAATAACCTTGCTCTACCTCATAAATGCCCTGATAGCAGAGCGAATCGTTGCCCAGATATTGTAGCGATGCCTGGTCGCTGGGAGAGCAGCCCGCCGGCATTTTGGCGTTCCAGTCTGCCGGATCGCATTTGAGGAGTGCGCCTTTGCCTTTGTCATAATGGCGTTGCAGAAAGGGTTTGTCCACCGATTCTGTATTGCTATACAGCCCTATAAACTCTTCATTAACAAACACTTTAGCAAAATTCGCCTTCGGCGCCGGCATATACTGGCCCGCAATTTCGTAAGCCAATACCTCCCTCAGAAAGCTCGGATCGCGAAAAGAGTTGGCCAATTTGAGCGTGGTGATTCCTCCCGGCAGCGACTGATTTTTCTCGGTAAAATCTATTTTGATATTGAAAGGGAGCTTGGCAGAGCCACTTTTGCGCACGCTGAAGTAAGAACTATTGCCTTTATACCGTACGCCCACGCCTTTGTACCGCACGCCATTGATAAGGGCATCGGCGGCCAGACGTTCATCGTTGCCGATTTGTTTGAGCGAGTCGAGGATATCGTCCCAGTTTTTTTCTTTAAAAACTAAGCGAATTTCAACTACGGCGCCGGGTTTGTAAAAATCCTGCGCTTGTGCGTTTCCGGCCAATGCCCACAGACAGAGGACAAAAAAACAGCCCCATCGGGCGGCGCTATGAAGTGCGCGAAAACCGATGAGGCGGAGCAAAAACCCGGTTGACGGATTTGAAATTTCGTTACTGGTTGAGTTCATCCAGATTGGTTTTGTGAAGCTCGTACATGTATCTCGCCGGGCTGTATGTCACCATGCGGGCATTTTCGGCCATGATGTAAAACTCGATGCTGCGTGCATTTCTGAAAGGCGGAATGTCTATACCGTAAATCCCGTCATTGGCAGTTTCATCGGCGCTTTTTCCGTCGTCGTTCATCATGGCTTCACGGAACGGCTCGTCAGAACTAAAACGGTAGAAGATTTTGACTCGCTTGGGAAACTCGCCCACTTTAGCTTGTATTTTGAACGTACCGACCATAACCGCCGACAGTTTTTCGCGGTGTTTGATGGTGATATCGCTGATGGAGGGCGGCAACACCATGAGTTCGGGATGTTTTTTCAAAAACTCGGCACGAGGCGTCAGCACTTCAGTCAAACCCGGAATTTTGCTCTTTTTACCAATGGTCATTTTCAAGCTTTGGTCAAATTCGGCCATGGTGTAAAATGAAGCCCAGTTGACATCCTTGGCTAAATCCGGTCGGATGAGTTGTTGCAGTTCTTTGGCGCGGTTGAGATATTTTTCGTTGGCCAGGTAATCATTGTTGATGGTTACCAAATGAGACAGGTACATTTTTTTGTACAACTCATTGCTCAACAATTTGCTGATGAGCGGCCTTTCGCTGTTGTTGCTATGCAGCAGCGGGTCGAGCTGAATGACCGATGCTAATTTCAAATCAGAGCCTACACCAGTATTTTTATAACTGCCGAAATTGAGGTTCAAATCCCACAGAATGGGGGTGAATTGCCCTGCTTTTCCTCTGTAAAGGAAATAGTTGGAGCTGTATTGGCCGGTGTAACTGTTCAGGTTGAGCAGCGCGTTGTTATAGGCCAACATCCACAGGGTACGGTCCACATGGAGTACGCTGGCAATATCGTCCGGCTTTTCATTGAGCATTTTGGCCAAGCCCAATATAGGGTCGTAGCCGAAGCCCATGACCAACTCGTAATTCTGACGGTAGCAATCTGCGGAGTTGTCCACCTGAAGAGACCCGAAAATATTGCTGCGGCAGCCTTCCTGCGCCTTCGCATCAGTTTTGGGCGTGCTGCGGTACATCACGCCGCCGGTTTCGTTGAAATGGCGTTTCACAAAGCCCTCGTCCACGGCCTCTACATTGACGAAAAGCCCATACAATTTGCCGTTGATCGTTACTCTGGCATAGTTGGCCTTCGGGGCGGGCATGTACTGCCGGGCGATTTCATAGCCCAATACCTCGCGCACCATGCTCGGATCGCGGAGGGCGCTCGACAGCTTGATGGACGAGTAGCCCTGATAGTTCGTATTGGCATCCACATGATTGAGCAGAATGTCCAATCCATTGCGACTACCGCCTGGCTGGAAGGAGCGCGTAGCCCGGTAACGGACGCCGGCATCTTCTATATTCTGACCATTGACAACAATGTCTCCAATCAGCACTGCATCGCCATTAAATCGAAGAGAATCAAGGATGTACCTCCAATTTTCCTGCTCAAACTTAATCTCGATGTTTTGAATGGTGGAAACGTCGTAAAAGTCTTTTTGAGCGTAAGCCTGGGTTGAGAGTATGCCCGACAGGAGCACCCAAAAGAGAGGGAGATGTTGTATAAACCGGTTTTTCATTGGATTGCAATTGTCTTTTGGTTTGACGACGCAATATTAAGAAAAACTTGGCAAGTAACGGCTTCGGAGGGGCGGGTAAATAATTTAACGGTAGTTTGCACAACGGCTCGGATTGCTCCGGCAAGTAGGCGTTTGGGGGCTTGTTCAAGAAACGTCGCAATAGCTGAATCTAATCAGACCGGAGCATTCCAGCCGTTAACTGCTTCAACTCCTGCCACTTCGGGCACCTTGCCGATGAGCGCCTGTTCGATGCCGGCTCTCAATGTCATAATAGACATGCTGCAATGCTCGCAGGCTCCTGTCCATTTGATTCTGACAATATTGTCCTCTGTGATTTCCACTAATTCCACATTGCCGCCGTCCACTGCGAGGTGTGGGCGCACATCGTCCAATGCGAGGTCAATGCGCTGCATAAGTTCGGAATTATTCATTGTTGTTGTCATCGTATCAAGTGGTATGGACACAAAGGTAATATAAATTCATCAGCATCAGCCTTGCACATTCACCACTTGGGTGGGCGCCAGTGTTTCGTTGCGCAGCGCCACTTGCCGGGCTGTATTTTTGGCTACTTCCATAAATGCGTCGGCAGTGATGGACTCTTTGCCCAAGACAGCCGGAGTGCCTTTATCGCCCGCTTCCCGGATGCCTTGTACCAATGGAATTTGCCCCAGCAAAGCAGTTTGAGCCATCTGAGCCAATTTTTTGCCCCCGCCTTCTCCAAAGATAAAGTATTTGTTTTGAGGCAGTTCGGCGGGAGTAAACCAAGCCATGTTCTCCACCACGCCCAAAATCGGCACATTCACCGAAGGCAACAAAAACATGTTCATCGCTTTGACGGCATCAATCACAGCTACTTCCTGCGGCGTAGTTACCATCACAGCGCCGGTAACAGGAACGGTTTGCACCAAACTCAACTGAATATCGCCGGTGCCGGGCGGCAGGTCAATGACCAAAAAATCCAACGGCGGCCAGATACAATCGTGAAAAAACTGCTTGATGACGGCCGAAAGCCTCGGACCGCGCAACACCACAGCCTGCTCTGGTTCGACTATAAAACCAATGGAAATAACATACAGGCCATAAGCTTCCAAAGGGGTCATTTTGGGTTGGCCATACACGTCCCGAATCTTGGGGCGCTCTCCCTGCAATCCCAACATGGTGGGGATACTGGGGCCATAAAGGTCGGCATCCATCAGCCCCACGCGGGCCCCCAATTTCTGCAATCCTAAAGCCAGATTGACGGCCACGGTGGACTTGCCCACGCCGCCTTTGCCCGACGCAACCGCAATGATGTTTTGAATATGCGGCGTAGGACTGGTACTCTGCTGGGCCTGCGGTGTGCGGGACATTGTATGCACATTCACATTGGCATCGGGATAGACCTGCTGTACGGCTGCCATGCAGGCAAAGTTCAGCTCCGATTTATGCTCCGTATTCAATGAGGGCAGCTCCAGCGTGAAATTGATATTTTTGCCATCCACCTCCAAATCGCGCACCATGCTCATACTGATGATGTCTTGTCCTGTATTGGGGTCGGTTACGCCGGCCAAAGCCCTTACAATTTGTGTTTTATCAAAACTCATGATAGTTGTCGGTCTTTAAAAGAATCAAAGCAAACAAACCAATATCCTGTGATTTATGTTTGACGGAAAAAACAAAATATGAAGGAAAAGATCATTGGCGATGTAGAGTGGCAGCATCTTATCATATTTTTTGCATCTCTGTCGGCTACGTTCATTTTGGCATGGCTGTTCAATCGCCTATTTTCCAAATTTATCAAACGATCTTCTGTTATTATCCGAAACGACCCTACCAACTACCAATTCCTCAAACATTTTATCTCCGCCATAATATACATCGTCGGATTCGGCGTGGCCGTGTACAGCATTCCGCCTCTGAGAAACATAGCCACTCCGCTTCTGGGCGGCGCCGGCATTTTGGCCGTAGCCATTGGTTTTGCCTCTCAAAATGCACTCAGCAACCTCATCAGCGGCGTGTTCATCATCATGTTCAAACCATTCAGAGTCAATGACCGCCTGCGCATTCGCGACACGCTCGCCGGGATTGTAGAAGACATCACGCTGCGGCACACCGTTATTCGGGATTTTGAAAACCGCCGCATCATCGTTCCCAACTCTGTAATGAATCAGGAAATCATCATCAATGCCGACTTCAGCGACGACAATATCTGCCGCTGGGTAGAGGTCGGCGTCGGTTATACTTCCAATATTGATCGGGCCAAAGCCATCATGCGCGAGGAAAGTGAAAAACATCCGCTTCACATAGACATTCGCAAACCAGAGGAAATTGCCGAAGGGAAAGACGATGTGGTGGTGCGGGTCATTCAATTGGGCGAGTACTCCATACTCATCAGGGCATACGTGTGGGCCTCCAACCAGGCCAACGCTTTCATTATGGGCTGCGACCTACTGGAATCCATCAAAAAGCGATTCGACGCGGAGGGCGTAGAAATTCCTTTCCCATACAGAAACATCATTCATCATAACAGCCAACCCATCGAAAGCCCGCGAGAGCTTCGTTGACAAAAGTCATGGAATAATTGCTAAATTCCGGCTACTTTGCCTCAAAATCGTTGGTAGTTATGATGGACACAGATCAGGGCTACGACATTGCCCACCGCCGCCACATCAACTGGCTGCTTCAGCTTGATTACATGCAGGATCAGGTCAGAATTTTTCAAAATGAACTATCTCGCGTGATTCACCAACATCCTGATTTCATGTCGGTTATCGAGCATGTGGGAGAGTATAGAGCCATCCTGCTCAAAAAGCTTCATCATATTGACGAATACCGATCCAAGATTGCACTACTGGAACGGGCACTGAAAAACGGCGTCTGGGACACGCCTCCTATAAAAGAAGAATTGCTGGAGGAATCGCTTAGCGCTTTTTTCACTGAGTTTGACACCTTGAAAATCACTCTGCGTCGCTTTGTCTCAAGAAATGACTAAAAAATAAGGCCGCAGAATTTGCCGCGGCCTCACCAATTCGATTAGTATGAAAAAACTCTATATCCAACAAACACTTCTTAAGTGACTTGTATTATCTGCGCGCCCTCATAACCGACCATTCTCAGATTTAAGAAGATCAACACCATAAGTTGCCCGACAAAAAAATCGCGGGAAAAATCTTAGCCGGGTATTGTACAAAAGTGAAACTAATCATATCTTTGCGCCCGCTTGCGAAGGCAGGCTGCCGTTAGCATTCTATCGGGTAATTAGCTCAGGTGGTTTAGAGCGCTGCTTTGACAGAGCAGAGGTCACAGGTTCGAGTCCTGTATTACCCACCTCCTCTGTTTTTGAAATATTTTCGGGATGTCCACGCCTCGGCGTGGTGGTAGAGTACACGCCTGGGGGCCGCGCTGAAGGCGCGGAGGTTCAAATCCTGTCAGCCTCCTGTTTTTTGAAATATTTTCGGGATGTAGCTCAGTTTGGTAGAGTACACGTCTGGGGGGCGTGTGGTCGCAGGTTCAAATCCTGTCATCCCGACACATCTGGGGCCGCGCCAATGGCGCGGCCTT